>Ga0209208_10010418_pt1 | contig 12067 bp, 3 predicted proteins | sample S1TSphfallax_3_FD_187694 | JGI IMG/M metagenome (GOLD analysis project Ga0209208, IMG submission 187694) | Host-associated microbial communities from peat moss isolated from Minnesota, USA - S1T2_Fd - Sphagnum fallax MG (SPAdes) (version 2) | ecosystem: Host-associated > Plants > Peat moss >...
TGAATGAAGGTTTGATCCCCATGGATGGATGGATGTATACATGTATGGATGAATGCATCTGAATTTGATCACATTGTGAAGGAAAATTTAAGCAGTATTGAATGAAACCCATATGGATGAAAAGGTGTCTCACATGGATGAAATCTCTATTTGATGACAATGGGAAGAAATTTGAACTTTATGAATTTTTTAAACATATGGATTATATACATGTGACACATGAATGGATGAAATTGGAAAACATTGTTATTAATAAATAATTGATGAGAGTGATGAAATTTAGGTGAACTAAATGGCATATGGATGAAACATAAAATTACCTTGATGATACAGATCTGAAATCATTATGTGCCATGTGCATGAAATTCACCAAGTGGATGAATTGACAATAATATTAATGAATTACATTAGAAAAAAATATATAGCATTCACAATTCAGATGAAATGAACTACATGATAAAACCAAAACATTTTGGATGAATCTAATGACAACTGTGATACAAATAAAATGGATGAAACTTGATAATGTGGATGAAATCAAGATTTATTTGGGAATGCCATCTCATAGTACACCATTTTCTTGGCATTCTTATGATGGTTACACATTCACCAATTCATATCCTTCTTTTCAACATCATTATAATCATCACCCATCTTCTTCTTCTTCAAGCCAAAACAAAACCAATATGTAATCAACAACAATGTACCTATCACAACATCCTCCAAATGTCCAAAACACCAATCTTGATGCGAAGAACTATGGGTGTGATGATTCTTCATGGCTTTCACCTTGTCATGATAACATAACTATGGGTGTTACTCAATACATGGCATATGGATTTTAACACTTTCAAGTTTAATTTTCTATGTTATAAGTTACAAGTTTTCTTTAAACAACATATACATTGTATCACATTTATATGTCAAAAAGGACTCATAAACTTTTTTTAAACCTTAATTTTTGATAAACACAAAATCAAAAAATATGAAATTTTGAGTGTTTTTTAGATGTGTCTAATAGTACCCTATTACTATAAAAAAAATTGAGGATGAAATAAATTTTATTGTGAAAATTAAGGGGGCCTTTACCAAAGTAGTGTCATTGAATAAAGTTGTTAAACGTCCTTTATTCAAACCAAACGTTGATATTGGAATTTTATTTTATTCATTTTAGATTTTTCAATTATTCAATAAGCATAATTTCCATGATTCACATGCCATTAAAGTGGCACCACATAGACAAATGTAACAAAAATTGCAAAAAAATTGACATTTTGACATCAATTTTGGCTCATTTGAACTCATATGCACCCATTTGATGTATCAAAAAGCCTAAAATCTTTGTACATTCTTTGGTTACCTTTGGAATTCAAAATGTATTATGGAGCTCCACTTGGTGTACCCATAACCATGAAGATTGTTAAAAGGATAAGAAATGAGGAAGATTACATGATCTTGAAATAAAGGGGGTAAATGTTAAATGATCAACGTTTTTTTTTAAATTGTGATTCAAAGCTTTAAATCTTTAACATTGTTCCATTAAATGAGATCTTGTAAAGCTCCAATTAGTGGTTTTTTTAAGGATTTAAAAAGGAGGCCTAGGTGGTTAGGTTTTGCCAATCCATGGTTAACAAGTGACAACCTTTCAAATTTGAACCTAGATTGTTGAAGCTAGGTGTCAAAGTTTTTAGTAAAAACTTGGTTAAACTATGTTTTTATTTGTAAATGGTTGTTGGATGTAAGGTCATTATTATGCCTCTCAAATTCTACAAGTGATTATAGTGAATCAAATGTAAAATTATTGGCAACCAAATGCAAAATGCAATAGAAATGGGGCCATTAAAATATTTGATAACTCAAATAATTGCAAGTCATGTAAAATTAAATTAATTACAAGTAACATCTCTTAGGGGAGTTGAACCCCAATCCAAATGGACCTTGTTCATTGTAGCAAGAGATTGTTTGCAAAAAATATATAGATAATAGATTAGTCTTACACAAAAAGACACCAATTGCCAGCAAGGTCAAAACTCCAATGCATATAACCACCAAACAAATTCAAAAAATACCAAAATTGCAAACATCAACAAGTGCACTAAGGTACAAAAATTAGAGAATGCAAAGATGTGGTAAGAAAAATTGCATATAGAAAAACATGGTTTAGGGATTAGGGCTTTGTTGTAGGGGTTTACATTATGCAATTTTTGTGTCTACTATGCATCTACAACCTTTCGATTTTTCTATTGGTCCCAAGATCTAACAGCTACAATAAATGGGAAAGTCTCCATAGTGTAGAAGCTTTGTGCATACATCTTCACCACAAGAACCAAATGGGTTGTTGATCAATTTTTCAATTTGCTTTTCATGAAAAACAAATTAGAAAAATTCCTTTCATCTTCCACACTGCTTAAAACCATAACCATGGATAGCTCCACCAACTTCAACCACTCTAACAACTTATAACAAATAATTGGATTAATAGTCAACAATGCCCACATCCTAGAACATGGATTGCAATCTAAGGGAGGTTTCATTACTACAGCAGAATTGGCCAACATTGTTTTTGAAGAAAGAAGCTTGTGTTTCTAACTTCAACTCATCAAGCAAGGGAAGGATGTGCATTTGGTTGGCCCCAATGTTCTTCCCATGACAATAATGAACCTTTAAAATACTCAACTATGCCAAGAAAAGATTTTCAACTTTTAATTGAATCCAAAATTGGGGATAAATAATCCCAATTGCATTCATGATCTCATGAAGGGAAGCATTGCTACAACTTTTCAATTAAACCCTGAATAGCACCAATGCACTATTTTTTCTGATCCTACATTGTTAAGAACCAATTAACTTTGGAAACCTAGCTCAAAACACTAGTGATTATGCACCTTTTATATTGCATATAAGTACATCCATAGAATTGGAAGGTTGCCCATTCAAGCCTAGTGCTCTAATCAAGAAGCCAAACATGATGCAAAACATCAATTGAATGTTCCATTGTGTCTATAAATTGCCCAAATTCTTTTTGCCCATACATGGTTTGTTGATCACAATAAATCTAATATAGTTGCGCCTCACATTTTTTGACAACATCAACAAAATTGCATATCAAAATGTCTTAATTGTGAACAAATTTGGACAAACACCAAACAAGTTTTAGAATGGGAATAATACATGTCAATCCCAAGAACCCTTCAATGTCATAAAACAACTCCAAACCTATTTTAGTTGTGTCATGGGATGTTTGTTAATCAAACATTTGAATCACAATTGTTTTCTATCACAACAACACATCTTGGGTTTTATGATTAGGCTTTACGACTACATTATAATAAGGAAAGACATATGCAACTAATCACTAATGAATTGCTAAACCCATGTCATTTCACCCATTTAGTTACAAAGGACATTTAATTACAAAGCCTAATCATCTTATCAACTATGATTTTATTTATTTTTGGTTTAATATTGAAATTCCATATCATCAATGACCTTGGTATGAGGTGTAAAGTCCATGTCATCTCAACTTAGTTGTTTTATTTGACTAAGTGTTACAAAAGACACCTTGATGGATGCATGACATGTGTCAAAAATCTATAAACACATTATGAGTCATTACACATGACCAATTGTCAACCTAGTTTAATTGATGTAGTTATAACCAAAAGTCAACCTAGATTAACCTAGCTACCTATGTTAGGCAACCTAAGCTACCTAACCTAGGGTAGGTGGTCTAGATTAAACATAAATGTTGGACTCCTGGCCCAAGAAGCCTACATTAAAATGAGGGGGGATTAAAAACTAGTAGGGTAGATCTTAGGCTAGCAAATGACCAATTAAAATGGCCAAATCAGTTTTAAATGTAAATTTAAAATCCAACTACAACCAATAATGGGTCCATATATAATCTTAGTAGAATTCATGTAAGTTCTTGAAAAGGGAAGCATTTGTCAACTTCATGAATTAAAACTTTTGTTACATTTGTGCATTACACCCCTTCATGACTGCATAATCACACACCAATCTTCTCTTATCACCATGTTCAAAACACCAATGGTAGGATTTGTTTGTGAAGCATACACAATTTGATGTTGAATTAGAAAGCAACATATTCAACATTATTAGTGGATCAATTTCAATCCACTAAACAATGAACAAAACAACATATATCAATGTTGCTTTAAATAACAATTGTGAAGGCTTGATATTGATCACTCAAATACATCTTGAGGAGTAACATACATTTCATACAAATAAACTTGACACAACTTCATCATCATTATCATAAAATCACATATAAAGGTCTCCCTCCCTTGAATAAACTTTGAAAATCCTTGGAGAGCCTCAAGCATTAACATCATGAATGTTAATCAAATAATTGTTTTGATATCTAATTCATATTTAATTATAATTATAAGAATAGTCTAGAATTGTTTTCAATCATTTGTAAAACCAAACTCTTATACTCGCCAAAGACCCATTTAAATTTGTAATGGAGACAACATGCTAATCCATCATATTTTTATGTTCTTAAATATATTCAGCCCTTTCATTTGATAGAACTTTGCAAGCTTGCAATATTCTAAATGACACCTAGTGAAGCTAAAAATATATATACATGAACTATAATAGAACATCAATTTTTTGAACAATGGACATTGGTAAAAGGGTTTGGATAGCAACATCAATATGACTTCCCATGCAATGCACGCTAATGACATAAGCAACATGCTTTTATTTCAATTGAACAATGACCTTCTTTTTGTGCCTCAAAATACAATCACACTATCTACACCAAAGCACATAAGTTTGCAAGCAATATCATGCTTAAATAGGCCCCCACAAATTTAAATATTATGCACAAATGTGTTAGTCAAGTTGTTTGAATTGGAACACTCTATCACCCTCTCCAAGGTCAATAATATTGGCACCCACCCCCAATTATATATCACATATGCATGCACATTTAAACAAGACTAATTACCAACAAATGATACCTTGTCAAGGAGCCAAATGGCCAAATAATGGATAAGGGATCATTACCTATGTAAAATAAAAGCCAAATAATGACAACTAAATTTTTCGAATAACCAAATATAGTTTAGGCCATATTTATCATCAAAATCCTCCTTAGAGTCCTCAAAATCCTATTCATAATCCCTTGTAGTTTGTTCTACCAAAACATGACAATACTACAAAACACATCTCCATGCCATTACACATTTCACTCGCATTTCATGCAACATCCAACATTGAATAGGAAAGGCCTTTCCCACTCAATGTTGGGCAAAATGTGAGTGGAATGAGTGATAGGGGACATATTTTGTAATAGTGTGAAAAAAAATTATTCAACTTTTTAATATGTAAAAAATCACATTCTCTTGAGAAGAGGGTGGGGTTAAGCTCAAAGCCAAGCTTGGATGAAAAGTGTTTTTGATGAACATATTGTTTCAATGAAGATGACATTAAGACATGACATTGTGAAAGTATTGTAACATATATATGATATAGTAGATTTTATGCATATGAAGGTATACTAGTAGAAAAACCAATATTTGTGAATAAAATCTAGTTGTAAATGATTCGCACAAATAATCTTCCCATTAGTTGCATGAGTTTAATCACCCCTAATGTGTAGTTGCAAACCCAATATAAACATGACAGTCCATTAGTGGATGACATATTCAATCAAACATATATGCCATCCATACATTACATAATTATTTGCAACTACCTATTTTCAACTACAAAACAATTAATTGCACATTTTCATATCTAATTCCTTATGTGATTTTTTTAAAGGAATCAAATTCTACCATGTGAAAAAATGTAGCAATTTTAAAAATTCCAAATTTATTCACAAAAGTTGAAATTGAAGCCTTTAATTTGGATTGTTTGGATTCATACCTATGCACAAATTAGATTATGCCACAGGTGAAATATTACCATTTAAAAAAAAATCAAATTCAAGTAGGTAGACCTAGGTACATAAATAGGCACATAGATAGATAAATAGTTATGTGAATATATAGGTAGGTAAATGGGTATGTAGGTAAGGAATAGGTAGGTAAGTAGATTTTTAAATTTGAAATTTAACTTTTAAGGTCAAGTTTTTTTTCATTGGCTTGGCCTCAATGACATTTTAAGAAAAAAATTGTTTATGTGTTTTTACTATTTTAAGTGCATTTCATTATATAGTTTACAAGATTGAAATGCATGACAAAAGATATGGAATAAATTTTATAATTGCAAGCTTGTTGCAAGTAGGTTGTGATTTATAAATTTATTCCATATCTTTTGTCTTTTTTTTCAATGTTTAAACTATAGAGCTAAATGCACGTACTAAAATTTTTAATCCCAACTTAAAGTTAGATCCTCCTAAAAAGACTATCTACCTATTTAGGTTTTGCCTACCTACCTACTTAATTACCTTACCCACCCAATGTATTGACCTACCATCTTAACCTAATAACTTAATTAACATATGCATATATACATGTAATTAATCTAGTTAACTTAAAGTGTTTCTTACCACCTAATATTTAACTTAATCTATTATTTATTAACATAATTTTTACCTACTAATTAACCTAGGTTATTAACTAAAATAGTTTGCATTGCACTTAAGCTAAACCTATGTGGCATTTATGCTTAGACCAAATATGTCACATAGCAATTAGGTTAAACCTTGATTAAATTAAAACTTGATTAAACATTGATTAAACAAATTTTTTGCTAAACCTTGGCTAAATTTTGGTTAAACAAAAACTTGACAAAACCTTGGCAAAAACATTTGCTATATTTATATATAATCATTATATACCATTACTATATTTGAAATAACATTTTAATAAATTATGGTAGATGTACCCCTTAATATACCTTTAACGTACTCTTAATATAACTAAAAAAATTTATTTGCAACTAAATATTGGTTCATAACATGATTAATGATAATTACTAAATTATTTTTGGATGAAAAAAACCTTAAAACTCATCCACATGGAATTATGAAACTTTGAATAATCACATCATGGTTGTAGGATAGTCACAAATATTGCAAGTGTTGTGAATAGTTGGAAGAATAATCGCAAATTACACATAGTTGTAATGTAGTTGCAAAATGAATGGCTAGAAAATACAAGATTTCTACTAGTAATATTAACACCAAAATAATAGAAAGATTCAATCAAATAAAAATATTGGACACAACAAATTGTGTAAAAAACTCACCCACCCTTTCACATGGGGAGGGAAGGTGGGGTGAAGTTATAGTCAACTTGAATAGTCTATGTGTGGTAGAAAATGTTTTATAATCCACTTGAAATGATTTCCACTATAGTATAACTATTCTTGCAATGCCATTCCTCACAAATGTAAATGAAATATCTTTCATATCAACACCAATATCCTAATTGGCATAATTTGTTAACACTTGGTTGTTGTCATCTCCAACTACATCATAAGCATCAACCACCAACTTTTCACCCATATGGACATGTTATTGAATTGGTTCATCAACTACAATACTTGTTGTTTCACCTTCAACACAATCCCAAAATGAATCAAAAGTTACAAATAAGTGAAAACTCCAATCTTCATTTTTTAAAACATTTGAACTGTGATTTTTTTACCAAAAAGGTATTGCAAAGATATCATTACCATAACCCTGTACATGAATGAAGGTGTTGCATACCTAAAATTGAACTAGAAACAAACCAAAATGCATTGTGATTTTTACAAGAGATTTTTTATAAAAAAAATCAAAACTCCCATTTATTCATTGCAAGAATCATTACTCACCTTGCCTATTAACAAAACCCAGAATTGGAAAGGGCACATGGATTAAAAATTGCCTTCTTTGTTAAAATGTTCTTTCATGTTTTAGTTTTGCTTCATGTCCCAATGTAATTAAACAAAGCTCCAACTTCTGGAAAGGTGGCATCTATTACAAGAAAATTCAATAAGTAAACAAGAACAAAAGTCAACAAATAATTTATAAAACATTGCTTATTGTTGTAACTATAAAGATTTTTTTTTGAAAATTGTAAAAAGAAGAAAAAATGAAAATTTTGACCTCATAAAAAAGCAAATGACCACAAGTATCCTCATGTTACATTATTTTATTTTCCATGAACGATGTAGTACATAAATGTTTTGTTTCAAAAGCAATTTTTTTTTTTTGGAAAAATGCAACAATATTGTGGTGTGAGGAGTTGAGTAATATTGTAGACATTTTCTTCAAAACAAAGCAAAAAACAAGAATATGGTTATTAAAAAAAATTTAATTAATAATGTAACACCCTATTACAATTTTAAAAATAAAAAATAAAAGAGTAAACAATAATGGTACATTGTGAGGAAATCTTGAAAGAAAATTTTAAAATTTTAATGTTGTAACAAGTTTAATTGTGAACTTCTCATAATATAACAACATTGCAATTTTTTTAAAAAATACTAAGTAAATGCACAACTATCATTTTTTAAAGGAAAATTTTAAAAAATAAACACAACATTATTATAATGCAAGGAGCTCAACTTACAACCAAGTGCCTTGTAGCACAACAACACTACACATGTTTTGTTTAAAGATTTTTTTAATAGAAATTTCATAATTGTTTAAAAAAAGAAAAAAAGACACATTAAAAAAACCAAGCCCACACAACATGAGCAAAGTCAAGCTCTTCATGATGTAACAACATTGCACAAGTGTTTTATATAATTATAAAAAATAAACGTAACATTATTATGTTATAAGAAGCTTGTTTCGTAAATTTCAACTTAGTTCTTCATAACATAACATAAACATATAAAAAACAACAACATTAAACAAGTTTTTTTTTTTAATGAAAGTAATATTTGCACAATTTTTATAAAAATGAAAAAAAATGTTATGTAGATATTTAAATAGAAAATAATAATTTTGTTACACAATAAGGTCAAAACTTGTAACTAGGAGTCAAAAGGATTAATTTCGAAAAGGATTGCAAGTCTTTTTCCCCCAAAAAAAGTTTACATGCAAATGAATTTTTGAATGAAAATGTTTGTAACTTGGTTCATTTTAAAACAAAAATTTCCCCAATGCATCACTTTTTACTGGTTAGCCATTATTGAATAAATAGAAATTAAAAGAATGTGTAGACTATTTACATATTCAATGTTTAAACTTGAAAAATGATCAAATTTTATGTCCACCAAAAATTAAAATTTCAGTAGTTTTAATATAATCTAAACTATTTTTTAATACATTATGTAAATTATAACCCATTTATATGTAATAAAGGACTTTCGAACCTCTAAAATTTTGAATCAATTTAGGAACATTCTTTGAATTTTTAAAGTTTTAAAATTCCATATTTTAAAATATATGAGCGCTTTTTGAATGTGGCTAATATGTTCTTATCATCTATATTTTTTTCAATGAATTTTTTAATATTATATGAGTATTTTTTTATAGTCCTTTGCAAAATTGACTCCATTTGATGCAATAGGTGTATGTTAAAAAATGATTTAAATTAAAACCAAAACTTAAAATTGGATCAAATGATTTTTACTCTAAGTTTTTTGACATGCATATGAAAGAAAAAAAAGTAACTTGCCATGATTACAATGGTTTAAAATGGTTTTTTTTTTTTTAAAAAGGTTTGATTTTGACTAATTATGTTTAGCATCCGATGCCTTTTTTAGCTCCTAGTTACTAGTTTTGACCCGACAAGGAGCTTAGTTGCTCCTTGCAAGACTATTGTAGTTTTAAAATTTTAAAATAAACAAACCGAAAAAAAAATTAAAAAATTAAAAAAAAAACTTGCAAGTGATGGTGATGGTGACATGTCAATGGAGATTGCAATGGCAAACATTATTAGTTTGGTGATGGAGTCATGGGAGGAGTTGAAAGGTAAAATAGCAAGCAAATGACAATAGGAACATTCAAAATGGAGGAAATGTTCTGGGTTTAAATTGAAGGGGTTAGTAGGAGGGGGTTAGTAATAAAGGGTACATGTAGAAGGGGACTAAGGTGGGTAGCAAAGAGAAGGTTTAAAAATTAAAAAAAAACTCCATGCCATGTTGGCCTAAGAAAAGTAATAGAAAGGAAAAAAAATGGTACATAACTTGGAAGGGGGCTTTATAGTTCATCCAATGGATGATTTTAAAAATAGGGAAATGGGGTTGGTGTGTTCATGGGTGCTATGTCATTTTGACTAATTTCCCACAAACTTATGTTGGTAGGTGTTGCTTGAATTTTGGTCATCATTTGATTATCAAATAATTTATTCATAGTTGGTCATGATCATTAGTTTTGGACTCTTTCAAGATTATTGGGGAACTAAATATTTTTCGTGTTGGTTTGTTATTAATGGTGCAATACATGACTTCACATGCCCAATCTTAATTGTATCATTTTGTTTAGATTTGTATAACATGTGTGTGTGTGTGCGTTTTTGTATGATATAGACATTTTAATAGGTAAACATACCAATAGTGGATTTGGGATCATGTTCACCATGTGCGGGTTCACCATTTGCTTGAGTGTGTGCACAATGGGAAAATGATATTTTCACACTCTTTAGTTGTATATGTAATTGTTTTCAATTGAAAATGTAGTTAAACAACCTTGTTTGATAGATCACACATGGTTTGGGCTTTTACAATGATCATTTGGACCATAGCCACATTCATCCAATTTAACAACCTATCATGTTAGTGTCAAACACAACATACAAACAATAAAATATAACAAGGGCATGGAATGTGACACTTACCAAATATGCCCACGATGGTGTTTAGTTCTTGGGTTCTTATAACATTTTGAGCAAACACATTTTTGTGTATGTTTCATTCCACCAAGGAATACAAATCACATTCTAAGAATTCCTACACATGTGCATGTGCTATATGTGCAACATCTATGGAGATTTTATTTGTACGCCCATGTCATTACATGCGATTTTGAAGGATTTTGAACTTTTATATTTTGACATTTGGGAGTTCACCCCATGTTTATGACCTTCCAAGATGCCATATGGCAAAAAAATAAAAATCAAAGCTTTTAATGTTTGTGTTAAAGGTCAAACATGGTGAAAGATTCATCTCCTTCATTATTTCGCATATTAATGTTAAACAACAAGCATTACCTTCACATGTCCACAAACTTTATTCTTTTGAAGCATTAATACAAAACCTAATTGTGCATCAAGCCACAATTCATTTAGTAAACGAATGATCACATGTAAATGTATTTTTTTCTAAAAATAAACAATTTGCATGAAGGGTTAATTATGGAAAAAAATTGAAACTTGGTGAAACAAAAATCCTTGATGATGCAAAGAGGATAAAATGTTACAATTACCTTTTATATTGAAAGTTGTCTTTATTGCCTTTCAAGAAAGATCCAACCTTCAATTTCCCTTTTCAAATTGCAAATGTAATACCTAGCTTTTGCTAATGAAGCCCAATCATTATGAATCTAATGTAAAAAGTTTAAACCTCTAGTTTCATGTTAAATCTAAAACATGGTTAAATGCATTACCTTCACATGTTTACAAAGCCTAATCTTCTAGACCAATACACAACCTAAACCCTACAAGTGGTATGTGCATAGTTGTAATTGATTTAATAAGTAAATTATCATATGAAATTATCAATTATTGTAAAATAAAATAAAATTTACATGAGGGGCTAATTATTTGGGGGGGGCAATGAATCTTAATGAAAGAAAGACCTTTAATGATGTAAAGATAATTAAATGTTATAATTACTTTTTATATTGAAAGTTGTTTCCACTTTCCTTCAAGAAAGATCCAACCTCCAATTTGTGTCTTCAAATTGCAAATGTAATTCAATTAGTCTTTTCTAATGATGCCCAACCATTATGAAATTAATGTAAATACCTTTATTTTAATACTAAAGCTCCAACATGAATAAAAATGCATAACCTTCATTTCGCTACAAACCCTAATTTTCCAAATCATTAAACAACTTAAAACCTACAAGTGGTATATGCATTCCCATGATTTAATAACCATAGAATTGTATACAAATGCCAAAACTAATTATGAAAAAAACTGAAATT
>Ga0209208_10010419_pt1 | contig 12066 bp, 13 predicted proteins | sample S1TSphfallax_3_FD_187694 | JGI IMG/M metagenome (GOLD analysis project Ga0209208, IMG submission 187694) | Host-associated microbial communities from peat moss isolated from Minnesota, USA - S1T2_Fd - Sphagnum fallax MG (SPAdes) (version 2) | ecosystem: Host-associated > Plants > Peat moss >...
ATCATTTTGTTGTCAAGTTAAGTTTGATGAAATTTGTTTATGAAAATGTTGTGGCTTTTGTTTGTGTGTTTGAGCATTTGGGATTTTGAAATGAAAGGTGAAGTTGAAATAAAATTAGTTTGTTCATAAAATATGTATTATTATTTTTTTTGGTCATTTATGATGACTTTTTTTGTTCTTGCGTTATAAGGTCTGACTTTGATCATGTCAATCCATCAAAATTAAAGTTTTGCATATAAGGTAAGGTTTTTTCAAAAATAAAATGATTCTTTTGCTTGAAAAATATAATCTTGAATTAAAAAACATGCACAAGTGATATTATATAATTTAATTAGGATGTTAATAATTATGTCATTGAATGTGTTATTTGTTATGTAATAATCCAAATCAATACATGCACAAAAAAAAAATCCAAAACAACAAAAGTGAAATAATAGACCAAATATATATTCCAAATATGTGATGCATTTTATTTTGAACTTTATGCCATTGTATGCAATGTAACCAATTGCAATTTAATTTGTATCAATGTTACGTATGTTGCATTTTAATGATAAATAAATTTTAATAATGACATTGTGACTATAAACTAATTTTATTTAAGTTGAAAAGATGAATTTTTAAATATCTTTTGCATTAAAATATTATGTATATGTTATTGATTTCATTTCACATGTGACATTGAATATCATAATATGGCACATTTGAAACAAAAAAAGGTGGAATGAAAAAATTATGACTCGAACTTCATTTCAACAAATATATATATAATTTTACAAAAAATAATGTTTAGATGATAAAATTTAATTGTTGTGGTTCATCATCTTTGTATGGCCTTCTATTTAGACAAAGGAAAACCTTTGTTATAAATAACTTGTGCAATATATTTGAATTTATAATTAAGTTATATTTCATTAAAAAATAACATTTTAAAATATCTACTTGTAATCTTCTTTCAACCTTGAATGTCAATGCATGCAATTTTAGATCCATTTCATGTTTATAAATAGTGATGAAATGCAAATTTGCACTATCTTTCATAATTTGAATAATGATAATGTGTGTGCAAGGTCTACACATTTGAACTGTAAGTTACAATTTAGTTGTTTAATACTACTAAAATCAACTACCATACAATTACATTGGAGCCCATAACAAAACATCTAGTTGCAATTGCAAAAGATACCAACAAACTTTCTTTGTTGATGGATGAATGAAAAATCACACAAACATTAAATTCATTGATGGATTCCAATGAAAAATCATGTAACATTAGGTTTTTTAGTGGATGGATAAAAAATTACACAAATATTAAGTTCATCAATGGATGAACCTACTTATTAGTTATTTCATAATAGTCACTTACTTTCCATTAGATTTTATAACTTTGAAACAATTACATCACAAACTTATCAACTTCATCAATGTGTTCCAAATTCACATGAAATATATTATTTCATGGGTATGATGCATATGTAAGTAAGATGAAAGATTTTCAACAACCATTTGAAAATATTTCATCCACTTATATGTGCATTATATGTGTTTTAAATGCATGATATCCATGTGCAAAAAACATGAACTCATGAAAAAAATATTTTTGCATGATTTCCAATATCAAATTGTGGGATGTGAAGTTTGTGATGTACGATGAACCCAATGATTGCATCATAATTGCCAAAACATTATTCTATTTCAAAATATAAATATACTCAATGTGAGTTGTCACATAGTTGTCAATTAGTTGTAGTCATTAATGTCTTTTTGTCACACCCACATTTGACAAGGAATTGCAATGAAAATCAATGCCAACATGACATTACAATAGTAGTTGTAAAATTGTTGCATTTGGAATTGCACAATAGTTGTTTCTGCATAATTGCAATTGAGTTGCATGAATTGCATACATATTTGGTTTCACATATAATGAATTTTTTCTGTTGCAATTCATACAATTCATTCAATAACACTCATGTCATAGAAATATGTTATTTTGTAATGAAGTTGCAAGGCCAATTGCAAATCACCCTATTTTCTCATAATGAAATCATTGAAAATGGAAGGAAAATGAAAAAATATGGCCCCACAAAGTTGGTCATTCACATTGTGATATCAAATATCGTATTCACCTAAAATTTATTAATAAATAATAATAATAATTTCAATAGGTATAATAAACCTTAAATACACTTGTAATATGACCTTAATATATTATTTTGTATTTTAAATACAATTTTGATATACTCAAAATGTACATATAATTTTTTATGTACGATTGATAATATTTTAATTTGCTCTAAATATTAACTATGTATGATGTATTAATATGTCCATTAAACAAACCCCCATTATACCTTAAACCTAGACCTAGGACTATTTTTGCATATTATAACATAGATATACGTTTAATGTATGCACAATACACTATATTATATCTCTAGGGTTAAGCCCATGTCAAATTATTTACCAAATATTGGTTACTTTTGCAACTAATGAACCATACAAAAGCTTTCATAAATGAAAATAATGCTAGAAATCATCTAATTGAAAAAATGAACAAGTCATTACTTGTAAAATAGTCACAAAAGTGATTAGTAAATTATAAAACTTACAAAGGTTATTTGCATGGGACAATTGATTACATGTAGTTGCAAATCATCTTGGGTTCCATGTTGTTATGCACTATTGGTGACAATGAAATGACCAATAAAAAAAGGGTTTACATTTGAAAATTTGTTATTTTCAGATATATATATGATTCAAATTGTACAAAATATCATTCAAATATCATGCATAGGTAGATTTAATTAGCCACCCCTATTTTTGAATCATTGAAAATTTGGAAGCAATTAGGGTGGATAAACATTAAATCAACTAAGCAAGTCGGGATTAAATCCTTGAATTAGGTATTGAAAAGAGAAGTTTTTATTGGAAACTAGTTTAATTTCAAAGAAAAAAACATGTTAATCTCTTGAAATAATCTTAACATATTCAAATGAAATAACACATATTTACATTTGTATGAAATTACTTGCAAACATGTGTATGAAATTGGAAATACACAAAGATTCAAAAATATATTTGAAAGTACACAAAGATTTTGAAAGATGTTGAATAATATAAAATAAAATATAAAATTATATATATATACTTTCTTTCAATATCTTAAGATCCATAAGGACAATTTGAAACATTACAACTTGTAAAATGTTTATTTAAAAAAAATTCTGGTTTGGAATCAATTTTTAATAAATTTGCAATTTGGAATTGTCTTTTTGTATGACCTACGACTATAGCCCATCCACCCTAAACCAACTCCAATGATTGCATGTGATAATTGATTGCATGTAGTTGCAAATCAATTAGTTACATTTTGACTTATTTTAATTAATGTTTGTGACCCCAATCATTGTCTCTAAATTTTTGTAAAATAATCACCCTTTTTTATTAAAGGTTATAAAGGCCAAACATTCAAGTCCACTTCCATCTTAGGCCCACTTAACATTGGCATGGGACCTTTTCCTTCTAACAATAGAGGTGTACACCCCTCCTTTTGAGTTTTCAAAAAGGAGAACTAATCATCTTTAAGAAAACATTTCAAAGAGTTTGCACAAGATTTTTTTTCCTAACATCGTTTTTGAAATGTCTTCTAATCCTCATTGTACTCACCTTAAATCTTATGCAAACCCAAGTTTAATTGCCTAGTTTTATGTTCACCTTGTGATCCTATCAATTCATAACTTCAAACATATTTTCTTCAACATTGTACCCTATGTTGTGCCTCCCCCATTCAATAGGTCATGGCCTAACACAATGCATTTGTGGCTACCCCATAGACTTGATTGAGATATACTTTTTACAATATTCCCATAGGGGAAAACACAATACTACCCATGAAACAAAAACTTTTTGCTTCATAGGTAATATTGTGCTTTCCCCATGGAAACATGAAATACAACATTTTAATAATGGAACTTTTTACTAAAAATCTTGGATTTCATGTTTCACACGAACAAACACATGTCCACATGTTACTTTCCCTCCATTTTTCATGTCAACAAGTTGATATCATGTTCAGTCCAAATGGTGTTTGCAATTTGATTAATGTCACCAACATTGATTTCAATTGAATAGGTTTAGTTTCACAAGTTGCCATGTTTCAGACAATGGTTATGTACAACACGAACGGGTTTAGGATCGAAACTATGTATGATTACTACATAGCTATGAAATCTATGTTCTTGGTTGTAAAATTATCCTCCCACTCTTTTATTCACTATGCAAGCCTCACCATTCTCCTACCATGAACTACACACAAACAACACCAAAACTATTCAAAACTAAAAGCCTTTCAAAATCAAAACTTTAATTCTCACAAACTTTGTATTCATACCATAACTTTGTACAAATGAAAGTGTTTCTCAAGGTCACAAACACCTTTTTAAATACTAACTAAAAGGAAACTAATCAAAAAACTTTCTAAAACTAATCCACCACATGGTTCCCCAAATAATCAAAAGGAACAAAATCACAAGGAAACAACACCACATGGTTCCCAATGTGATTCCACAATTAATCACGAAAAAACAAAATCACATGGTGCACATGACATAAGTCTATGCACCATGACCAAATTATGGAATCCTACACCTCATTAAACAATTACTTAAGTAATTGTGTGATCAAGTTACACATCAAGTTACATTTACAACAATGGCAACCTAAGCAAAGGACAAGTTATATTACAATTGACACCCCAAAAATATGTTTCACCCTTTAGCCATTAAGGATTTTGGATGTGTACACCAATAGTTCAATGATTTTTTTCATTTGATGTGCTGACATGGTACAATTAGCCAAGGGCTTCTAGAAGCCTTCCTCTGTCAATTTTGTGTGCAAATTATAGGCAAAGGGTGTTAATGGTTTAGGGTTTATTGACACCATTATACATGAAAATTGAAACACAAAACATGGGAAAGTGATTGTATGAATAGGTAGTAGGAAAATGATCCAATTGAGATTTCACACTTATGAGAGTAGGCAATGGGGGACAAGTTTTAGCACCCAAAACATAAGGATTCAAGTTGTTTTAAGACTTAAAGACGGGGGACAAAATGAATTAGTAATGTTTTTGACAAACTTGAAAAGTGGTTCATTCTTTGAAATTTATATAATTTTCATCCTTACTACTATGGTTTAACTTGACAACTTCGACACTAATTATATTATTTTCAAATATGTTGAAAATTTCAAATTTTGTTTTATTCAAAGATCCAATTGTGAAGGAAAATATAAAATCTTCAAAAATACTCTATTTATTGAAATGATTTTTTTTTTAAAAATTCAATGGACACATGTTGAAGTAGCCAAGGTAGTACAATATTCATTATCATGACAAAAAAATCATGTCAATTTTCAGAAATTATTAGTGCCATTCCACTTCAACATAAACAATTTTGAAATGACAAGTTTTTTGTGACCAATAATTGTGGTTGCAAAAATCTGCAAAGTTAACACTGGTTGAATTTGAAGATGTTCTTTCATTTGTTTCAACTTTAAAAAGTTTACAAATTTAAGCTTGCAAGACTTATGTGAGAAAATCACCCATAAACCCAAACCTTCAAAATAAACCAAAAATGCAAAGAAGAAACCTTGTTTGCCAATTGAAAAAGCTCAAATACAATTGTGCAAGCCAATGCCAATTTGAATATTTTTGCAAGAGTGCAAAACTATAGCCAAGATATCAATTTCAGAAAAAAAGGTAGGATGAAATGGAAACAATGTAGTGGATGATAATACTTACGATGAATTGAAAATGATAACCACAGATGACAAAGGTCAAACACATTTTGGGAATGATGATGATGGATGAAAAAGCTCAAATGAATTTGGAAAAAATGATAATGGATGAAGGAAAAGTTAATTTTGGGAATAATGATGACAGACAATAAAGGCGAAGTAATATTTGGGAATGAGGATAATGGATGATAAAGGTGAATGAATTTTACAAATCCTCATGATAAATGATGGCAGTAGGATGGATCGAAAACGATGATAACTGATGAAAAGGCCAAATGAACATAGGGAATGATGATATTGGATCACCTTTGAGAGATGAATTTGGAATCCATGATAGTGGATGATAAAAATACACTAATTTGGAAACAGTGAGAATGAACAACGAAAGTAGGATGAATGGGAAATAATGATAATGGATGACAAAAAAAAATCAATTGGATATGACAACAGTGGACAATATCATGTCACAATGCACAGTTTTGCATATTGCTTTATAATTCAAAATTGTCAAACCCAACAGAAAAAAAACAGAAGAACTGCAGAAAGTATTAAAGAGAATGTGGGATTCTTGCAGAAAATTGTTGCAAAAACACAAAAGTATTGAATACCCAACACTCAACACCCAGAGATCCAATACCCAACACTCAACACCCAGAGATCAAATAGGTTCATAGTTTGACCAGCAGTGTAGTTGTTTCTTAGACAAAGTAGACATGGAGTGATTTGGACTCCATCAACTGGTAAGAGCCAACAAAATAACAAAGAATAATTGGAAATTGTTCATGCTAGCAAGTCAGACCACAGAGGAAGAATGCTATCACTCTTGTGAGAAACCATAAATTGGAAAAGTTTGCCAAAAAAAAGTACACCCAATTGGATGCCCATTCCTTCTGTGTGTGAAACTAGTAGCATCTGCCAATCCCACCTTCCTGGAAAGGTAAAGCCTGTAATGAACCCAAGCTTAATGAATTCATGCTTGCCTCTCCAAGCCTAATCAGAAGTCTGAGACATATGTTGACTGACGAATAGTGAGTGAGCAGGTGCTGTAGCCTACATCTCTTGAAACTGATCTGCCCGACCTGACAAAGGTCTGGCTAGGAGAGATTCATAGAGTTGGGTCTACGGGCAATACCTTCCGATAGCCTTCAATGGATGATAGCAAGTTGCCACCAGAACCCCCCTGGATGACCACCTCCCAGCCAGGTCCTTTCATCGGAAGCACTTGCACATCTGGGTTGATTCCTTCTTCATAGTCTAGCAATAAGTCCCGACGATCCAGGGCAATCTGTAGATTAGAATCGCTTATCTCTGCACTTTGAACAAACTCCTCCTCTTCATCTTGCTCTTGCTTCAGCAGTGCCAGCAAGTCTGACTCCTGATAAAAGAGAAATTGGAAAAATTGCATGTTGACATGAGATGCAAAGAGAAAACTTTTGGCACAAGTATCACATATCCCTCACCTGCAGATTCACTTAAAACCCAAAATAAAGGGATGTTCTCTCCAGGAGAGAATCAGAGCATGCACATGATAGCCTTGCTCTTCTCACCTTTAGAGCAGTCTTCATTGTGTCCTGCTCCTGTTTGAACTGTCCTTTCTCAATGACAAGATGCTCCAACTTCAACTTGCCAGTTGCCACCTTCAACATCCTACACTGCAAATCAACATGACACATCCATCAAGGTGTTGAATCACACTCATACAATGGCTTGAGTTGCTTTGGAACTACAGAAACCATGAGCAGCATGCTCTGGTCATAGGGTTTAGGGTTCTAAATGCAAGTATGAGGCCCTCCAATGAACATGACAGTTCAAGCTCCAGAGTGGTACCTAAACATCATCTGCTGTTAAGGGACAAGCTTTGGGACAAAAGTACCTACCTCCACAGACTGCGCAGTTGCAAGCCTATACACATGAACTGGACGTGTCTGGCCAATCCGATGGCAACGGTCCATGGCTTGCATGTCCATATGGGGATTCTGCAATATTGACACAAGTGACTTGCCTTATAAGTACACTTCTTGGTCTCAAGATAGCAAAAATTGCACAACAACCTGTTACAAGTTGAAGGAGGAGACAAGCTACATTGTTCATCTGAGCATCAAATTAGGTAAGTGCTAGAGAAAATTCCAGTACCCAATCACTGTCATAGATGATAACAGTGTCAGCAGACGTCAAATTGATGCCAAGGCCACCTGCTCGTGTACTTAAAAGAAATAGAAACCGTGATTTCTCTTCATTGAATTCCTTGATCTGAATTGAGGAAAAAATTGTGTAAGATGTCTCTGAAGCCAGGAGAGGTCAAAAGTCCCCCACACAATTTCAAATCTCCACACACCTGGGTGAGCTCAAATCTTAAGCTGCTAAAGCATTGCACCCACTTTTCACAGCTTCTCCATTCCACACTGGACATATGATCAAACCCACTACCCTGGAGTATGTGTTATCTAAGTTCAACAATTATCACCTTAAAACCCTTCCTCCTTTCTGACCAACTACCTGTCGCTGCCTATCAACTTGACTGACGGAGCCGTCAATGCGACATGGGTTGTGGCCTCGTTCACCCAGGTAGTACTCCAAAATGTCAAGAACTTTTGTCATCTGTGAGAACAAAAGTACCTGTAAAAGAAGAGATCACAATTAAGAGCTCAAAACATAGTAAAAATCTTGTACATTACATGACAATTGCAAGATGGAAAACTGGCAGATGATATACATACCGGAACTGGTGACTAAATCAGAACAAACAGACTTCATGATATCAGATGAGTTTAGAAACAGAAAAGAAGTGGTGGTACCTTGTGACCACGGTCTTTCAAATGTTTTAGCAGTCGATCAAGCAGCTTCAACTTCCCACATTGTGCAACCAATTCATCAACAGGTGGGTAGTCCACTGCACTACCCACCAACATGTGAAGTCATGGAGTGAGAACTAGAGGTAAAAAAAAGAGCAAAAGGACAAGGAGAAACAGACAGTCAAAACAAGCCAGCAATTGATATGAAGCTGCCTTCTCCCCATACAAGAATTTGCCATGCTACTTAACCTACTGCTAACCCCCTTCTCATCTGCACCCATCATGTGCACAGAGATTCAGTGATGAAAGAAACCCTCATATGAGAATTGTAAACTAGGAAGGAATAAAACCAGGGACATTACAGCTGTCTCCAAATTGAGAAGTGAACAGATCTGGATGGTTGCAGTTCTTGCGAAGCTGGATTACAACATTGTTGAGTTTTGACTTGAGCTGTGCACCTGTTCAGCAAAACAATTGCAAAACACTTGTTAATAATATGAGGCTCTTCCAACTTCAAAGGGACATAATAAGATTATGATGGAAAATGCAAGTAGAAGGGAAAATTGCATGGTCTGGTCTGGAGGTAAATTTGAGGCAAACCAGGATAGTTGCTTCTGTCCTCAAAGTACTCATTGAGTGTCTTGTTGATGAGATGATCATGGAACTCTTTCTGCTGGGGTGTCATTGGAGTGTACAGAATGATCTCCTTTTTCAAGGGAAGTGTTTTCTCCACATCTTTCTTGAGACGCCGCAGCAGGAAGGGACGTAGTATGTGATGCAATTTTGACACTACCTGTGCATGTGGGTCAAGGTACAAGTATGACATCATTTTGTGGGTAACTGCAACCGCAAGAGAAATGACTGAAAGTCAAAGAAGTTGGCCTGTCTCTTTACTCTTTTAGCATCTTTCAAGCTCTCTCTCAAAACATACCAGAATGCAACAAACACGCTCAAGATCTGTACCTGAAGGCGCCGTGATTCATTCATTTCCTCTTTGCTGGAAGAGCTGGTTTGTCGTTCCGACAAGTCAAACCTGTTGATAAGACAAACTCCGGAATGAAGCAGTATATAGCCATGTGGCACAAAGCAAGAATATACCTGTGTGCCAAACTCAGTTGAACAAACTAGGATCTCTGTTGCAAACCCTCCTAAACTTCCACTCCCCTCAGGGCAGGCAGAAACAATCCAGATCACAAATAAAGGCTCTAGCTCAAACTCAAACATCATTTGAACTTTTTCAACCATCAATGGGTGGAAGGAAGATTGTGGGTATGCTTTATTACCAAGATTGGAATTCACGAAGTGATGAGAAAATCTGTGGAAGGATGAAGTTCAGGAGAGACCAAAGCTCTCGCAAATTGTTCTGAAGTGGTGTGCCAGTTAGTAGCAGAACATTGTCAGCTGGGATTTGCTTAAGCTCTCGCAATAATCGGCAATCAAAGTTCTTCAGCCTGTGGCCCTGCATAATTATCAGATATAACACCACAAAGAGAATAATTCAGTTAGGAATAAAAAGCCAGATTGCACATCTGGGAGCTCTGAAGCAGATCTTTCCAATCATGCCAACAGCTTTGTAGTGGTCCACAAATGCAGCCATACCACTTGTAATAAAGTCCTTAAAACTGCAACATGTCCTTAGCAATTTTTTTACCTTGCAAAAGTGGAACTTAAACCACAGATCAGATCAAAAGAAAACCTAACAAAAACATTGCTAGCAGATGTCCAAAGGAGCAACTAAGTCAGAAATACAGAATGGATAGGTAGACATTCCATTTATTTAAATTCACCTCATCAACAATTATATATTTCCACTTGTGCCTGGCAAGAAATCTTCGGTCGTTCATGGCAACTTCATACGAGGTAACAATAACTGGAGTAGACTCCTTTGGTGGACCATAAGGCATGTGCTTGCTTCGTAGTGCTGTACGACCATCTTTTGTTGGTGCATGGTAAAGCAGGACCTCCATGCTAGGCACCCATCTGTGTCATTAAATCATCACATGGGTCACTAAAGCCAATAAAGACCACACTAAATATATATAAAAGGAATGCCATCATTTCCCTCACAAAAAGAGTACAGAAAAGAGCAGGCCAGCAAGGATGAAAGCTTCAATTCATTTTAGCTTTGCCCCCCATACAAGCACACGTTCAAGCCTCATATGTTGTGGTATGTACAGAGAGAGAGGAGTACATAGTAGAGGGGTGGTGTTGAGAGACCAAAAACCCTAAGTTACCTTTTTACTTCAGAAACCCAGTTTGAGAGAGTTGAAAGAGGTGCAACAACAAGAAACGGGCCATACATTCCCTTTCCCTTCAAGTGTGCAAGCAGACCGATAGTTTGAACAGTTTTTCCAAGTCCCATCTGGTCAGCAAGAATTCCATTCAACCCATTCTGCCACAAGGATATGAGCCACTTGATCCCTCTCAACTGGTAACCTTTCAATCGCCCACCTGTTACAAGTGGCACAATCTCCATTTGCTCTTTGTAATTACGTTCTTCTTCTGTCAGGAACTCGGATCCTTCAAGAACGCTCTCCTTCTCAGCTTCTGTCTCCTTCACTTGAGCAGCAAGCATCGACTCCATTGCCTCCTTTGCCTTCTTCCTACCCTACTCATCAAAAAACCCCAGTAGCATGCATACACAAAATGCCATGATGCTCAGTTCTTTTGGTTCTTTGAAAAGAGGATGTACAGATAGATACACAGCTCTATTTGCAAAAATTATTTCTGGAGTTCACTTCAGAACCTGTTCAAGATTGCATTTTTGTAGAGAATCCTCTCCTCAACTTCCCATCTCCTTACTAAAAGAAAGATGGCACAGAACCCTAAACAAAAATCAGGCATGGAAAAAGGGCAGTCATACCCTACTAGCAGCAGCTTTCTGAACTGCAGGTTTTCGCTTGTTCCCTTTGCCTGGCTTCTTGTCTTTGATGGTCTTCTCCTCTGATGCATCCTCTTGTCCTGGAACCTGCACCATCCAAAAAAACCAGGTCACAAGTAGTCTTGGTGAACTGCAGGAGAATCCTGTCGATGTGTAGAAAACAGTTTTTGCAAATATACAAAACACATGGAGTTCACACGGACTATTTGATTTACCAACCATGGCAATGTCGTCCATTTTTTCCAACAGGAACTGAGAATAGATCTGTGTTTTGCTGAGCAGATCATCAAGCTTGCTGAATGCTGTGACCTCCAGCTTTATTGCAGCCTGGTTTGCCAAAGCCTCATCCATTTCCGCAGCTTCTTGTCTGGCTCTTTCCTCTGCCAATCTATTTTCCTCCTCAACCATGTCCCCTGTGACGATGGGAAGGGGTACATCATCATCGCCACTTGTGACGACGGGCACATCAGAATCCATGGCTACACCACCCACTGTGTTGAGTTCAAACTGCACACAGCTCAGTTGGGTGGGATGAGTGGTGCGTGCGTGCGTGCTGAAACCTGAGAAACACAGACAAAAAACCCCAATTCAAAA
>Ga0209208_10010420_pt1 | contig 12066 bp, 6 predicted proteins | sample S1TSphfallax_3_FD_187694 | JGI IMG/M metagenome (GOLD analysis project Ga0209208, IMG submission 187694) | Host-associated microbial communities from peat moss isolated from Minnesota, USA - S1T2_Fd - Sphagnum fallax MG (SPAdes) (version 2) | ecosystem: Host-associated > Plants > Peat moss >...
ACCAAAATTGAAACCACTTAAACTTATTTTTATAACTATAAATGAAATTTTTTTAATAAAAAGGACTTGAATTAGGGGCTAACCAATAGGTCATCATCAAGTCTAGTCTAAATTACATGGAATTGAACCTACTTTTCAAAACCAAGACCATTTTTTTTATTTTTTTAAATGATTGGCTCAAATTCAATTTCTTGGTTCAATTTATGCATGTGGAACTACATTTGGAATTGAAACCATTTGATTCTATTTTTTAGAACCAAAATCATAGGTTATTCATAAAAGGAAAGAATTGTCCAACACCAATATGTAGTTGAAAGTTGTGTCCAAGATCATGATAGTTAAAACTTGCACATATATATTTGTAATCCATGAACCTTGATAAGAACTTGAAAACTATAGTGGGCATATTGACATAGTAGGAAGATGAATGCATAAGAAGATACTTTTAAAAATGAACCTACAATGAGATGGGTGTTATGATGAAATGTAAAAACAGTTATGACGAAAGGCATAAAGTGAACTTATCATAGCAAAAGCCATAAATTAAAATTATAAAATAATGGGTTTTACTAATAAATGATAACATGAAATTCGCATCCAATCATGCCACCCCACACACCATAATGATAAGACTCATAGTGAAAATTTTAAAAAAGTAATATGAACCTTAGTATCTTTGCATAAAAGGTAGGTTAAAAAAAGGGACCTTTAGCTATAGGTGTGGTTTAAGGTTTAAATCTAAACCTAAACCTTAAAAGATAAAATACCAAATGTTGGTAAAGTTAGTTGTTGGTTAATATAATTTATTTAAACAAATATATATACAAAATTGTTTGAACCCACATCAAGGAGTTTCCAAATTATTATTATTTCATTAAGCAAGAAAATCTTACATAAAACATCAATAATTCAATTAATTAATATTTTAAATGACCATAATGAATGTAGATTATCCTTTGAGAAATATTGGGTGAAACTAATCTAATATGCCATACATCATTGATGATCATTTAAAAAATTCTAGAAGCTACTTGTTACATGTAACAAAATATTTAGTATCATTTTATTTTTTTAAATGTTAAATGTTTAAGACAAGCCCAAACATCAAATGATTATAAGATTGAACATTATCGAAGATTTATACTTAATCCTAATTTTTCAACAAGTTTGCACAATGTTAATTTTATAAAGAACTATTTACACATAATGAAATGTAAAGTAACCAATGGAGGTTTATGGGCTAATTTTACAATCTTCTTTTGGTTATCCCAATTCATTAATCATCCTTTGTCCTAGCATGGTTAAGAAAAATGTGTAGACCATACATGAATATGGCAAAGGAATTAAATACAAATGAAAAAATAGTTGTATCATATCATGGAAATATGAATGGCCATTTTGAAATGGTGCAATATTTTGAAAGACATGATTCATATTTAATAAACAATATTAGGAAGATCACCCAAAAAAACTGGTAATAATGGACAATGTCCAATCTCAACAAAATAACTTTTTTGTGATGTAAAAACCAAATTGGTAAAGCCATATACTATGATTAAAAATATATAGAATATTAAGTACATATATTACATGGACAAAAGACCATGATGACTTGTTATAAAATTTGATGGATATGAAAGAAGGCAAAAGTTTAAAAATAATATTTGTGAAATTTCAAAGTATTCCAAATCCAATGTTTAACATTAAAAATTTAATCAAACATATTTAATTTATGAAATAAGAACAAGAAAGAAACTTTAAATAAGTTCAACCAAAAAATCCCAAAGTGAGGATTGTCAATCAAACACATTAAACAAAATGTAAGAATGTGAGATTCTAACATGAACAAAACTTCAATTGAGATGACACGAGCATGAAAGTTGATGAAATCTCTCCTACACCAATTATTTTTCCAAACATAAGTAACATTGTAATCCAAGATAATTTAATAGTGGACAATGAGTCACCAAACATTAATGATATATCTTGAAAAAAGATGAATAAAAAAAATTAAATAAAAAAATGAACAAAATAACAAACTTCATTGTTTTATGGGAACATATAAACATCATTCTTTCAAGATGTTTTTTGACATGTTTTATAAAGATGATGTGCATCCAATATTAAATACATAAAAGATACACAATCAATTTAAAAGTAGTGATTTTTTTTTTCAAATTTCAGATGTTGCATCATTGGCTAACATCCCAAGAAGGATTTAGCATTAAATCACGACATGTTTTTAAAATCAATCTACTAGTTAAAATTTTGTTACAAAACAAAAAAGTGGAGTCTAAGTGTGTTGAAAAAAATTCAATTAAAAAAAGAAAAAATCAGTGATTTTTTTCAGGAAAAATGGGAACATTGTGACAAAATATTTCTTTTGAATTTCATTTTTCACAGTCTGGTGAAAATTCGCCCAAAACAAACATTGCATAAAAGGCTTTGGCAATCCCAAAAGATATAAACAAAAATGAAGCTAGTATAAGAATTGAATTTCCTTACAAATCAACCATTTTTTACTATTATGGTTTATTTTCAAAATATGGTTTCAATGAAATGCTCAACATTTAACAAAATATATTTTACCCAATTTGGAAACAACAAAAAATTAATTTTTAGGTGAATTGTTTGTGTGTCACACTTGTATAAAATCGGTCAACATTAATGAGGGACCTGAATATCTAGTCTTTTATCACATTTAAATGAATCCATTCATTCATTCAATATTAGATTTGATCAAATTGGAAAAAAAACCTTTAATTTTGGTAATTTTCTATTGCCACACATGTTAGATGATGAAGCCACAATATTCTAAGTTTACTTTTAAATTCCAAAACCATACCTAAGGGTTAGAAAAAATAGGTCAACTTTGAATTACATGTAAATGGACTAGTGCACACAAATAATAAAATTATTTGCATGGATAAGTTTGATATAAAATCAATGAAAATATTTCATCCAATCCCATCACTAATCGTATCATTAAAAATTCAATAAAAAACAAGAAACAATTTCTTACATAAACGGAGGTGCACTTTCAATACCATTGGAAAATTCTTAATGTTTAGACATACAACACGGTAATTGTTGAGTTTTGATTTTTTTTTTACATTGAAAATTCATTAAATTTAATAAAAAAATCAGTTAAGAGGGAAATTGAATTTTACACAATACAAGGTTCCAAAATGTTATCCTTTTTTAAACACACACATGAGTTTAAAACTTATGAAAATTATTTTTTTAATCAAGTTTTTTCTAACACAAGGTACATTAAATGAATCATAATCTCACACAAACACATACACAATTATTCATAACACACATAATATAAGGATGAATCTTAGATGTTTTGGGTTAGGGTGATTCATTTGAAATTTTAGTTTTAATGTGGTTTAAGGAGTTTATCACACATGGTTAAAGATGTTGCCTTATGGAGATCACTTGCCACATACACATAAGTTTTTCTTTTAAACTCTTTCACAAATCAAACAATCAAAGAAAAAATGAGTTTATTATTGTATCATAAATAAATTTATTATATATATAACATATTATCAAAATGCTCAACAATAAACTAATAATATGAAAATTTGAAAATGGATAATGAGCATAAAGCTCCACTCATTTACATTTTTAAATACATGGAGGAAGAATGGATGAATCAATTGACCCTTTCATCCAAATTTAATTCATATCATAAAAATAAAATAAAATCGTGACAGTTTTTCCGCCTTGTAAAAAGCCCTTAACGCCGAGCTTTAAGGGCCGGTCTTGGCTCCACCTCAAGGACCCTTAATCCGGTAAAGTCCATCATCCCCTCGGGCTTTGCAGATTGTGACCAAATGCAAACTCTCAAGGAACCACAAAGATTGCAACCAGAGAGGGACAGAGAGCGAGAGGGAGAGCGCGCGCGCGCGAGAGAGAGAGAGAGAGAGAGATTGAGAAAGAAAAGCAGGAGTTGATTATCTTAGGGGAGAATCTCACGGGGAGGAAAGGGAAAAGAGATGGCAAGGGTTAGCACAGCTCCTTCAGGAGCTATGATGGCGCACTCGTTGTATGTTTTGCAGACAGTAGGGCTTCATCAAACTAATTGCCCGACTTCATCACTGGCATTCGGTCGGCTTCCAACGATTCCGTTCCTGCGGAATAGTAACTCGGCATACGCTCGACAAGGTTTGCGGGTTATTATGACCAAGCGGCTGCCGTCTATTGTCTCTGCGGCCGCTGCTGGGTACCTTCTCTTAACCGCCGTAGCTGCTGTTTCCCCCCCTTCTCTCTCTGTCTCTCTCTCCGCCCATCCTTTTCTGCTGCCTGCCTTTTGATGTCTTTCAGATTGTCGCGTAATTAGTAGTAGTACAGCAGGAGAGCTCCAATCAATTCAAACTCACTGCATTCATCCTTGTAAAATTCTTTCCTTTTTTATTTTAGAAGTGCTTCGAGGCTCCTCTCCTTGCTTAGGAAAATCTGTGAAGACAGATTTCTTAGGAGTTTTCTCTGCTTCATGACTTTGTTCAGAAAGTACACACCTGTCTAGGGTCTGGTTATCTCTTCAGATGCTGCCCAAATTGATAAGAATTTGATGCTTAAGAAGAATTTTTGTTTGCAAACTCGACCTGGTTTGCCCCAGTGTTATCTATTCCTTCACTTGGGATGGATTATTTATTTATTTATTTATATTTTTTTGTGTTCTGTCTCCAAGAGGCAATGGACATTTCTGGTAGATACTATGAATATGCCTTTATTCCTGATCACATTTTATCAGCTATTGGACATGCAAGAAACAATATTGTCAGGAAAGTGAAATATGAGGTATTTCCATTTGTCAGGTAGATGATATGAATATATTAGAGTGGTACATGTTTTATAACAATGAAACTGTAGATTCTGTTTTTAAAAGAAGACAGTCTCATAATCAGAACCAATGTACTAAAATAAATGGATACTTTGCGATCAGCTATGCCTATCAGGAATCTGTTTGCATCAGCCTTCTCATTATAAGGTCCTGCTTAGTTTAAGGGATTCTTTTGAGATTCTGTGAATCGCCATTCTTATTTTGAAGGAAGAGTAACATCTGGTGATTCAAATTGGAATGCAGAGAGGAAAGTGAAGTTGCTGGACTGCTTGAACCTCCTTCGGATGATGCAATTGACAAGGAGTACCAAGATGCTTTGTATCAAGACAATGCAACAGAAAATGACACAGAGTTGACAGACCTAAAGCAAGGACTGGTTGATTCATTTTATGGTACACAACGTGGATTACGTGCGAACAGTGACACTCGTGCAGAGATTAATGAACTTGTTACTCAACTTGAGGCAAAGAACCCAACACCAGTTCCCACTGAAGCACTTACTCTGCTGAATGGCAAATGGATCTTGGCGTAAGTCCTCATGCACCAGTTATTACAGTTGAACTCTGCACTCTTTTCACAACATAACTGTGGTCAATCTTCTTTTGATACTGCACTCATCAAAACCAGTCATTCTGTACAGAGAACTCTTGCTAATGATGAGCTGTGGGTAACCTTGCTGTCTAATGGTTTTTGGCAGGGTTTTGTTTGTGAAGCCATAAACTTATACCTGACTAAAATTTCATGAATTCCATGCATTCTAGCAAGTATTTGCAGGTTATTTCACTTCAGATTCAGAAGTTGATGAACTGTTTTTCCTTTCTCCAAAGGTTTGCTAGAAAGAGACTGCTCTAAACTGGAATTACTCCTTAGGCTTGCCCAGATTTTGGGCTGATTATTGTTTACTTATCTACACCCACCATCAGGAGCTGATGAATTCAGTGGTAGTCCTGGCAGCTTGGCACTGCTATACATGATGAAAGTGATGGTCTTACACTTTGTGAGTGGCTTTCATAAGGTTACAGCTGCATGTGTTGCTGTGTTCCTTCAAATCGTTGTTGTGGAGGCTTTCTGTGCAATTTCATAGAATATGGAATTATTCCTTAGACTCTGGATTCAAGCCTGGAGCTGTATTTGATGCAGTGTGACCAAAACATTATGCTACTGTGACCTATGCAGGTACACTTCAAATTCAGAGCTTTTCCCATTCTTGGCTCTGGGAAGCTTGCCACTTGTGAAGGTTGGAGAGATATCGCAAACCATAGATGCACTGGCTTTTACAGTGGAGAACAAGGTCACTTTTGAGGGTCCCCTGGCCTCCACTTCACTTAAGGCTGCTGCTTCATTCGAAGTTCGAAGCCCAAAACGTGTGCAGGTATTTAAGTAACTGCTGACATCTCCTTGATAGTGGTGAATTGTTTCTCCCATCTGACTGTCTAAAGTCTAAAACTACACCTTCATGATGCATCTTTAGGAAATGCCCAGTTAGCTTTTTATAGGAGTGACTGGGGTGTGGTGATACCAACAGACAGGTGGTCACTGCATTTGTTGGGGGTTCAGTCCATTATTTGGCTTTTCATATTATTTTTTTTGTACAAGCTTTTTATTTCCAGAAATTATATCCAGCAAACCTAAAGCTTTAGATTTAGCCTCTTTGTGAATGTAACACAAAGGTGCAGGGCCAAGGTTCAAGTTTTCAAACTGGGCTGCCCTTTTGATGCACTAAGACATTGGGCAAGAAAACAGACATTTTCCTTTCTGTTTGCATAGCCGAGCATTGAGATTCCATCTTGCCACTCTGCATCTTTAGTCTTCCAATTTGGACAGTTCCTCTTTATCTGAGAATGCTATCTCACCCTTATCAAGATTCAAACACTTATCAACATCTTCTACCCTCCCTCAAGACTTTATCCAACCAGATTGCACTCATCTCTCCTTGAGCCCAGAGGAAGGGTATTGTATTCAACGTGGATGGCTGATCTAGCAGTTTCAAATAAGCTGGGAAACTTTCAATGCTGATGTACTATCTACTTTAAGCAGATAACTGTTTGAATTTCTCTTTCCACACGTCTAATTTATACTTGAGGAGAGTTGGGGAGTCAGGAAAGATGAAGGAATCCTAATTTTTTGTGAGAAAATATACCAACCAGGTTGAGTGAGTGTAAGGGTCTCTCTGCTTCTGTAAGGGCGAGACATGCTGACCAAGTGATGTTTTCTCACTAGTTACAGATGACAACTGATTCCTGGCTTGTAATTTGGGATTTCTGACTGCAGATCAAGTTTGAGCAGGGAATCATTGGGACTCCACAGCTTACTGACTCTCTTGATGTTCCAGCGAGTGTGGATTTTCTTGGGCAAACAATTGATCTGAAGCCAATCTGGGGGGTTCTTCATCCACTTCAAGATGCAGCAAATTCTGTGGCGAGAACTATATCAGGACAGCCACCTCTGAAATTTCCAATTCAGGCAGACAGGGCACAGTCATGGTTGTTGACTACCTATCTTGATGAGGACTTGCGGATTTCTCGTGGAGATGGTGGTAGTGTGTTTGTACTTATAAAAGAAAACAGTGCTCTGTTATATTAGTTCTCTGTATAGCCAATGATATCCTGCACAGTGTTCACATTTTTCACAAAATGAGGTTTTGCCCTTGTAAACAAACTCAGAAGGACATATTCACTGATTAAGAACTAGAATCTCATTCTTTGTTCTTAGTCACTTTTGGCTGCAATAGAATTTTGGCCACAGGGCTGATATATTGCAAATTGTCAGATTTGTGTATGCTAGCAACTACAATGACTGATGCATCATGGGACGAGGGCTTATGAAATTTCTAGTGTACCTATTTGTGTCCAGTTTACTATGAATGCATGTTATTTTGACCTGCAATTTCTTATTCTCTTTTGTGATGCATACTTTCATTTGGGTTAATTACACAGTTTTCAACCTCGTTCATCTTCTCCCTTGTCTACTATATTCCGTTCTGTCTTCCTCATGTGCTTCCTCTTTTGATTTTTGTTCTTACCCTCTGTACCTTAACTTCTTTTGTGTATGGCATCAGCAACTATTTGGCCGAGTCTTCCTGTTGCTTCTGGACTTGCAACAGAAGCTCAGTATCCAGTCTACTGCTTACACCAACCTCAAACCACCACTCTAGGGAGATGATGAAGTTGTGATGAAGTTGTGATAAAGAAGTCACCATTGTACAGGTTATGGTTGATGGGTCACTGGAAGGAGCTGGTGAAGTCAGTGGTTAAGTTGTGATAAAAATGAGACAAATCTTACATGTTTCTGTTGATGTTTACTGAACAAATGAAAGACTGTGACTTCTGTTCACACTGCTAGTTTCAAACTTCATTTTGAACTAGTCTTCCCTTCTGTGTGTTTCTTCTTCCCTGTTCTTTAGTCCTCATTTGCAGTTTTTTCTGGACTTTAAAGGAACACTTTTTCACCCAGGTATTGAGATTTCTTGGTATAAAAGAAGAAAAACCCTGTAAATAAAAATCAAGGATTGGAACCCATCGATCAAAAGTACAAAGCAAATGAGAACACAAGTAGACACAAGCCAAAGAAAAAGCAAATGCAAACAATCAACGAAAATATGGTAAAGACCCTATGCAAAAAGGATTCATGGCTATGAAATGATAATCAATGATAACAAAGAAGACTTAAGGTGAAAGAGCTGTCATTTGCCACAAATCCACAAATATGGTAAAGACCCTATGCAAAAAGGATTCATGGCTATGAAATGATAATCAATGATAACAAAGAAGACTTAAGGTGAAAGAGCTGTCATTTGCCACAAATCCACTAGTGATGGAAGTGCACTAAGTATGATGTGTAGAAGAGATGAGGAATTGTGACCAAGTTCAACAATTCGCTAAAGAATCGCTATGGTTTGCACACGTTGTAGGGCTATGAACACACGCTATCAATAGTAAGAAACAAGCATCAAGGGGACTAAAGGAGATTGTTGATGATGTGTGATAATGGTTTGTGCACAGGTGGTCAAAAATGTATCAAAACAAAAGAAGACACCCATATGTCTCAATAGCAAGGGGAATGATATCATTGTTTGATGTTCGTTCAACATATGATCATATCTTCTCCTGAGTAATCATCATCGTTACATGTCATGTTGTTGTTGATGTTTGCTACACCATATCTATGCGAATTGGGTCAATAATGACAACATCCATCAAAATTTGAAAACCATGTCTCATCATTGAATGTGTTGAGGGAAAAGGTGGGAAACCTCCCTCTGAACATGTGCTCCACTTTCCAAAATAATAGTTGCGATAATATTTTGAAGTGTATCATGGGTTGTTGTATGTTCATTCCCACAAGGGCACTGAAGCAAATGCTTACCTAGATCATCAATGGTATGACCACACTAACTCCGTGAAAGATGGACAACCATAGGATGTGGCAAGTCAAAACATGTATGTAGTGCTATAAAGAAATGGGTTGAAGATAAATGAAATGTAGATGTGATAAGACAAACTAATAACCAAGTGCTTGTCCTTGGACCCACACATGAATGAAGATGTGTTCACATGATATTTGAAAAAACTTTTATTAAAAATGAAACAATTTTTTATTCATGTAGGTGATCCACCAAATAAACCTACGATTAGGGATAAGACTAAACCACTAAGCATTCAAATGGTGGGACATGAAAACAAACAAGTTGGGGTAACAAGGCTCAAGTATCTCAGAGTGTCATTTGGAACAAGGAAGTGTTATTCTCAATATGTGTTATTACATCCAGAAAAATAGGGTGATCATTTTGTTAAAAATGAATGATAAGTGCAAGATTAATTAATGCCCAACATTCTAATAATGCAAGGACAACAATTCGAACTGCAAAAGGGAAACCAATCTTGCCCAAAGAAACATGAAGAGTGGCTTGATGACGAGCTAAATGATCAATATAAACATTAAAAGATTTCACACCAAGTAACTTCTCCAACATAGTTATGGCATGAGTATTGAATTCAGTATAATGTTGCAAAATACATGGAGATGCAAACACTATACAAAACAAGTAGTCAAAGCATTAGGCATAACATAATGAGAGCATCACAAAAGTCACCTAAGGATTTGCAAACATAGGGAGACTAGTTATCGTCCCAAGATCCTCATGAAGAGTTTTAACCACAAATGATTCAACAAATGATTTGTATCCTATCGGTGTGATCAAAGTATAAAAACCCACATTGGGAGTAAGAAAGCCAATAGGAAGTGATATAAAGTGGTCCAACCCCTGTGGAAACCAAACTACACATTTCATTAATTACACCAAAAGTTGTAATGCAAAAAGTTCTTGTTGCAATGTAAAAAAATAGGAACCACATTTGATGTGGGTCCTACTATATGCGTATCATCCAATAATGAAAGGAAAATATAAGTAGGGTGGGCTATTATCATAGGGTGAAAAATGCAGAGATGAGCCAAAATAAACAACATTCCTCCCAATGGGTCCCCTTATCATGTACTTGAATCTAACAAATTGACTATGAAATTCCCATGTTGGGAAGCCTAAAAAAAATACAATGGGGATGGGCATGCATAGAATCATCAAACAAAGGGGAAAAGTTAATCCAAAGAACCAAACGAAGATTGTAACTTTTGAAAAGTTGTTGACTATGACACCAAATTAAAGGTGTTATGGACATCCACATGTAGCACCACCCAATTTGGGTGTAAATTGAACATTGTTCGAATGTCATGAACCATTGTTTCACACTTGCCACAAATCGCTACACCAAATTGATGAGGATTGAAATGTTCCACGAGAGTATTTTAAAACTTAATAACCAATGTGTGGGCAACTAAACAATAGATCATTTCATTAATCACATGGGGACGTATGCCTCTAGACTACTTTTCCATTATGAGTCAAAATGTAAAAAACAAACATGATATTGAAGGTGGAATATGACTTCAAGGAATGTGCCCACATATTTCAAAAAAAGGTCAAAGCCATTCGTATAATCATTTAGGACAAAATAGTCTTATAAAAACTCATACACCATATCCAAAGGGCCACTAAAAGAAAGACACGATGAACAAGCCAAGGCAAAAATAAATGTTTTTTGATCTAAAGTTATCTCCATTTTAGGATGGAAATCATTAACAAAAAGGAAGATATCAACTTTAGTAAGTGGATGGACAAGGGGAAGGACCCTTGTGGTATCCTCAGATGGGGTTACAATTATGCTCGAAACTAGTGCATGTACTACTCAAACATATTCCACTACATGAGTGAAAGCTCGTGTGGGATGTAATTGTGTTAATGGAGGTGGGGTGGGATTTAGAATCAACTCCAAACATCTATGAAAAGTTAAAGCAAGTGCTCTAATCATGTGATCCTCTTGTAATGTCTCCTAGTTGCCACCCATGTATTGACGCAAGCAAACACAAGTTTCTTGGCGGCCTTTCTCATTACCCTTGAAACAAAAGTGTGCCTATGAGTAGTGCATGAATGTTGGTGTTGTATTAAACCCCCTTTTGCACTAAATAAACAACTACAAAAGGGACAAAGATTGTAGGGTCATGAAAGAGAAGACCGTATAATGAAAACTAAATAAGCTTTTAGTGGGTGTTGCAAATGAGGTAGAAAGAAGGTCGACTAACCAAAGGAGGATGAAAGGATTAGTTGAAGTAAACTAGGAGGGATGGGAATGATGGGCATATGGATGAAAACAATAACATATTTTGGCATCTTATATATTAATTCACTTGTCTGTCAGTGTGTCTGTCTGAACTTGTCCATTCCAACCCGTTAACAGTCTATGTGAGGTCGATTCTGCAATCGCCATATGACACAAACGAGGTCCCGAAATGAGCCGCACCTGGCCTGAAATGTTCCAGCACCAGGTGCAAGTCGTGGTGGCGGAGAGACACACGCTCGCTGGATCTTCCGTCTCCCCGCACTAGCCATCGATCACATTATTAATAAATAAATAAAATGAAACAAAGTTGTAACAAAAAGAAAAAAAACAAATATATTTTTTTTAAAGGGGAAAAACTAGAAAAAAAAACAAAAAAACACTTTAACAATTAAAAACTTTTTTTAAACACTTAAAATGAAATAAATATTAAATAAATATATTTAAACATGAAACAAAAAAGGGAAATATAGTAAAATAATCTTAAAATAAAAAAAATACAAAAATGAAGAAACCAAATAAAAATAGAAAATAAGAAAA
>Ga0209208_10010421_pt1 | contig 12066 bp, 10 predicted proteins | sample S1TSphfallax_3_FD_187694 | JGI IMG/M metagenome (GOLD analysis project Ga0209208, IMG submission 187694) | Host-associated microbial communities from peat moss isolated from Minnesota, USA - S1T2_Fd - Sphagnum fallax MG (SPAdes) (version 2) | ecosystem: Host-associated > Plants > Peat moss >...
GAATCATGCCATTCATCATAAAAAGCAAATTAATGTGTATGACATTTGGACGTTCAAAACTTTGATGTCATAAAAAATGGTGTTAAGCAAAATTGATGAAGTGTCTTCATTTGACAAAACTAATGGGGACCAAACATGACATTTGTGTAGTTGCATCAAGAAATTAATTGCATTCAATTGGAAGGCAAGGTATTCAAATATTATGGAAAATAAGGAGGTGAACTTAAAATATAAGTGTTACTAGCAATGACAAGGAGTAAACATGGAGAAAACTAAGTTATTATTATAAAACAAAATGTTCATAGACGAGTTAATGAAAACAAAGGCACACTAAGGGGGTTGCCTTGGTGAGTACTAGTGTTGGCCAATTATTAATATTATTAATATTATTTCATAACTAGTCAAATAGGGTTATTATTGTTATTATTCAGTTTTGGACCACACAAGGTATGTCTATTTAAAAAATAAAAAATTTAGACTTGTTGATAATATTGCCTAGGTAGGGTATCATAGGGTTTATTTTTATTTCTCTATCTTCTATCATAAACATGTTTAGGGTTTTGAAATTGATAACCTACTCAGATGAAACTTCAAGTAGATTATTAAAATTTGAAAATTCAAGGCCCTTCCCATAAAGGTTTTGTTGGTGCTTGGAATGATATCTACCAAGCACGCAAGTTATCTATTGGTTTTCAAACAAATTAATAATAGGTAAATAAGTTATCAATACTTGGGTTGATAATAGGGATTTTTTTTTGATAATTGGCCAACACCAGCTAGTAGCTAGTACCTATGGTTAAGGGGGTAGCAATGATCTCACTTTCCATTTGGTCACACAATTTGGAGTGTTCATCACATGTTACTCTTGAGAAACTATGTGTTCATCTTTTGAGAATTTCATGGAATATTTCATGTTTTATTGTTGATGGTTTAAATTTGCCATTAGGGGTAAAGAACCATTTTTCAAAATCTTTTATAAAAGTAGATTGATCTTGTACCCAAATATATTCCATCAGATTTTTTATTTTCTTTCAGAAAATAATATTTTGGGGTTCCTTTTTATTGGGTGAAAATTTCAACATTTCTGAAAATAATATAATTAGTGTTGAACTGGTCGAGGTACTACTGTAATGTAATCATCTAAGTACCATTTGCAAACATTTGAATTAAACTTTTAAATCAACACTAAACAATACTGAACAGCCATAATGCGGTGCTCATCACAACTTAGCTATTATTCAAACTAACCCACATCAGATTCAGAATAGCCAGAATATCATTTTTCACACAAAATGTTTGTTCATAAAACCCAGAACCGTTATCAAAAACTAACCCACACCTAATTAAGAATTACCAGAATTCTATTTTCACAAGGATTGTATGGTTATTCATAAAACCCAGAACTGTTATCAAACTAACCCGCATCTAATTAAGAATTGCCAGAATTCTATTTTCTCGAGGATTGCATGGTTGTTGATAAAACCCAGAACTAAAACCTCTCTTGCAACTAAAAAACAAAGAATGGAAACACAAACTTCTTTGTTTACAATTTCAAATAGTGCAAACCAAACTGAGACTGGTTCAAATTTCAAACTTTTTTCTTCTTTTGCATTAGTGGAATAGAAGGTTGTCTCAGAAGGAGATCTGACCCAACAACAAAAGTGTAAAACTGCACCACCGCACTCAACCTACTGGGATTCCTAGTCATTCCTCAGCTCTTTGTGGTACAAGCATATATTGAAGCAAATAACTTGCAGACATGTCTTCCTTGAATCACAGTTGTGTGGAGATAGCTTGCATGGAAAACCACAACTTCAATATCTTTATAAGTCCTGAGACTGGAAATATCTCAATAATTCCAATGTTAAATCACCGTGAAAACAATGGAGTTGTGATGCTATAAGAAGGTAGTGGATACTTCAGATCTGACCCAAAAAACAGCAACTATCAGCAATTATGAAGGAAGAGAAACCCCACCCTCAAGAAAGGATAAAACCCCACCCTCAAGAAAGGATAAAACCAGACCCCAAGACAGAGTTAAAACCATGACTTTGAATTGCAAAAGTGAATCCCAGAGTCTGAAGAGAATTCGCAATGACCAATATTTCATTCCACTGCACTCAGTTTCCAGCAAATTTCATTGATCTGCAAACACAACACTAGTGACAACTCATTTGCATATCTTATATGTAAGAAAATTACAGATTTTTTGCCCCTGATTCTCAAAGCTTAAGTTTTGCCAATAGCAGTAAGAAAAGGGTCATGCTAAAAAGAGCTGTAACAAATAACAAGGACAGACAAACTACAGCCTGCAAACATTACTTGTTGCGCATATTCACACAACAAACTGCTGGGCAAGGCCCTACTATCAATGTCAGGCAATGGAACATCACAGTTCAATGCTGACAATTTACTCTCCATCTAATCTACAGTGCGTTGCAGCACGTTTCATCATCTTTACAGCACAAAAAAGTTCCTATTGGAAGAAAGGAATATATAAGTTGTTTTATGCCTACTGATGGCCATGCTCTTTTGTATCAGCACAAAAAGCTACTTAACACAGAAAACTATTGAACAGAACTCGCCTGCTAGCTGTGAAACTTATCCAAGGACAGTCAGAACTTCCCATCTTCCAAGACACTGACTCTTGACTACCAAAAGTCTCATGAAATGATCTTGCCAGTTCAGAAACTAAGGCTGCCAAGTTCAGACCTAAACTCCAGTATCAAGGAGAAGAACCCTCTTGATAGTTGCCTTCCTCATGTTATCTTCAACAAGACACATAGAAGCACTGGAGTTTCCTGCCTAGCATGGTTAGCATGCCTGTAAACCAGGATGAAGGTCAGGAAAGTGCTTGGAGAACTTTGAAATCTGTCGACAGGATTCCTGGAAATGGGAAAGATGGACCAGTCCTGCAACCAAATATCCACAACTGCAGCACCTGCACAAGAGCACCACAAACAAACTCAGTTTCTTCAACTGGGTCTATTAGTGACAATAATCAATGACCATAACAATTTAACTTCCTCACCATCAGGACCAATCTACAAAGAAAAGGATAAAAACAATGTACTCAAAGATGTCAGATCAGGAGATACTAAAAACAGTAGCAGCAATCTCTGAGCAAAGATGATAAACAGAGACTACCAGAATATACAGATGCAAAGACTCACCTTGTCCATATCATCAGGCGCTGGAAACTGGGATGGAGCAACAAACACATCCAGCATTCTCATATAGCATACCAGAGAGGAGCTCGTTAGAAGTGCCTAAAAAGACGGCACAATCTTCCTATCTAAATTTTGAGGTAGGGTTCTATAAAAAGCTGTCACCTACTGGGGTAAGGTTGCCAGCATTGTACCCAAGTGCCTATAAAAGACGGCACTGGATTCCAGCATAGCAGGAATGGATATGACTTGTAATTCAAAATAGACAAGGGTACTAGGATGCTAAATGGATAAAGCTGATAACTAGATACTGTGACAGCCAGTTCCTGACTCCAGGAATTAAGAACAGGAAACAAACTTTCCAAATGGTTCTTAGTCTGACAACTGACAGCCTAATTTGTACTGAACCCAAAACTTATGTTCAAAGTCTCTGGATGAAGGTATTCTAAAACTAAACCTTCAGCTCCTGGACAGCAGATGACTAAGTCTTGTTGACAGTGATGCAGCTTCAGCACAAATCCAGTCATTAAGCTGCCTGATGAGATATCCCGAATAGAATGCCTCCTTCTGACAGCACCAAAACTCCAGTCGCACTGCCAGTTGTTGACCTGCTTTAATTCTTGTCTTCACAGACTGCCTCCTACTGTAGATAGGTGTTATGCCCTATATTACATAAGAAGCCCAGAGTTTTCTATAAATCTCACCAGTAGATAGGTACCCTTGTTCGTAGATCTGAAGAGAAACTTAAGATGCTATCATCCCTCCCAACTCACAAAGGCTTTCCGTTAATGAGAATACTGTAAGTGCTGTCAGGTGCATTCACAGTGCTCATGCCTACAACAACATTGGGTAAGTATCTACATCTAAACCAAACTACACCAAATGGAAACCAATTCATTGGGAGGTTTCTGGACTGGGAGAGTTCTCTTTGTCAAATTTGAAGACCTGAAAAGAATCATACTAGGTTGAAAATATACTTCTCAGGATTTGACAGGAAGGTCTACATCAAATTCTTGCATTCACACCCACCACAAAGGCATCTTTTGTGGCAGGATCCTCTTTGATGACTGCAACATCCTTCACCTGCAGGGAAACAAATGAAGAGGCAAATAAATAAGACATACTCCCTTAATCACATAATAAACTCTTCCCAAAATATGAGCACAAATTGCTTCTGCAAGTGTCAACTTCTTATCCTTGCTCCACAGCAAGCAAGGGGAAATACTCTCTCTGGACAAGGGGTCCTGACCATCTAAGTGTTCATCCTGAATCTTACCTAACACAAATCACAGTTACAAAAACTGTCTCCTGACACTACATCTTGCAAACTACATGTAGTTTTACACAGTAAGATATGTAAGGGAACACCCAATATGTTTGAAGAGAGAGCAGATGAAAATGAAGACCTTTTGAAACAAAGACTCTAGATTCTCAACACCAAACCCTTTCAGGTCAATGTCACGTGTGTAGCGCTGCTTGTAAAGATTCAAGAAGTCTGACAATTTGATACGCCACGTCCAGCTCACTAGAAGATCTTGAAGCTCACGCCTGAATGTGGCTAACTTCCCATTGTCCACAGGATCCTCCACTTTTTCAACCTACAATTTCAACAGACAGCCCCAGTTGTCAAATAAGCAGCAGTGACAAGGCAAATGTACTTCTGAACTTCTCCAGAGGGATTGGACTCTTAAATCACTCTAATATGAAGAAAAAATACCCTTACTCATGGCTGAGGGATGCAAGTACTTTAAGGAGAAGCAATCACTTTCAGCATGAATGCTCATCATAAAGCACTGACACATTAGACAAGTGACATGAAGGTGTTACAAAGAAGGCCAGGTCTAAACTCTTGACAATATAGATACCTCAGCAATCTCAGAGCCACTCTCCATAAGAGAGTCCCCACTATTTGCTTTCTCATCGCCTGAACCAGAATCCCAATCCTGACCAAGCAAAGGTGAATCTCCTATATAATCCATGTCTGTTTCCAGTGAAAAGTGCTTGCTTAAAACTTCCTGTATGGTGACCTTCTCAAATCTATTTGTCTCCTTCTCCAACTCCTTCACCACTGGGCCCTGTCCTTCGGGCTCTGAGTCCTCACTGACATCCCTGTTTACACCCAGAAGGTAAGTCATCATAGATGTAATAATCATGAGAAAGCAAGTTGCAATCCACTTTCAAGAACCTTCAATCACTCAACAAATATAATTTAGAAGAATCCATAACTCATTCAAGGTAATGAAACAGATGCATACTTTTCTTTCTCACTTTTGGGAACAGATCCACGATTGGAGCTGTTACTGTGCTTATGAGAAGAACGAGATGAAGACTTTGCTAAATGGAGAATCTTCTGGCCACCTTCACCCTTGATACACAGAGAATCTCTCATTTTGTCAATAAGGTTGACAAGTCTGGTGGAACCGTACTCTGCTAAAATCAGAGGCCGTCCAAACTGCTTGCCATATTCAGCAGGGACACGCACAAGAGCTATCTTCCCACTATTCAGATTCAGAAGCTTCACAAGCTGTCGCTTCAGTCCTGAAATATCCCCTGGTTGCACCCACAGTTTTTCGGAAGTGCCTCCCGGGCTAGTAGGGTCTGAAGCGTCACCCAGAGTTCCCATTTCACCAGTCTGCACAGGGAGCATCCCAATTGGATCAGCTGGTTCTGGATCACGAAATGCAGGTCTACCGAGGGATATCTGGCCCCTTGTGGATGGAGGGGTTGATACTGGTGTCCGATTTGCATGTGGACTTCCTTGCACCAACCTGGGGTCCTGGGACCGAACCCGAGTCATGCCAAACTGTTGCAAGAAGTTCTCTGTCTGCCTCACAGGGAAAGAAACTCCTGAATCTACAGGATAAACATTCAAAGGTGGCCGCCAAGTGAAGATCTCCTCCTCATCATTTTGAGTGTCATGCTCATCAGCAGCCCATTGCCCTGGCCCCTCCTCAGGAAATGCATTCTGAAACCCAGCAAGAGAATTCTGATCCTCAAATCGGGATCGATTTTTCACAAACTTTTGAGAATGAACAAGCTCTCCTCTGCAAAGGCTAGGCCAATCCCAAACATAGTTCCCAGCTGCTCGTAGTGCTGAGGAAACCCCTACCCCATCGGGCACAACCAGCACAACCATGTACCCTCGCTGGCCAAGCTTATGTAGAGCTGGCGCAAAATCAACATCTCCAGTGATCAGAAAAATTGTTGATGGAGGGCGGTTGTCAAGCGCAAAAAGAAACATGTCCACAAGTATTGCCTTATCCGAAGCATCCTTCTTGCCATTGGGGACATCGATCAGATTGACACCTGTTCGCTGGCATCCTTCTCGAACTTTCCGTGGAAAGTGATTGAAGTCTCCATAAGCAGAGAACATGGTAACAGCTCCAATTTGTGGATGATCTCGCAGAGCATACCGGATGTTGCCTGCAACATCCTCAGCATTCACTTCCACTGGAACTGAACAATTTTCAATGTCCCAAAGGATTGCAACATTTCCATTTGCTCCTGTAGCTGTGCGAAGCTGTGACTGAACAGAACTTCCTCGGGCCTGTTGCTGGACCCTTGAATTTGATGCTGAATCCATAGAAGAAGTTCCCCTGGGGATCGAAGTTCTCATGGGTGACGTTCGTGAGGCCATTTCTCTCTGTTGACTTGCTCCCTAATGAAAGGACAAACACACCTCTGTTCCAAACAGCAAAAAGCCCATTATGCACTGTAGGTGTTGCACAAAAACATGGCAGGATTCACATGCACACTACAGCAGAAGTCCGCATCACACAGAACACTCATGAAGACAATAAGTTACCACTTCCTCAATCCATCAGGCAAAGGCTGAAAGGGGGGAAAAAAAAAACCTTCCACTATCTTGGAAAAGCTTATATAAATCCCTGATCCATCATGCTTTCAGAAACACATTCTTCCACATACAAAAACGTCCAGATATTCAGAATCAACCCAAAAAACCTCATTGGAAGTTTAACTAAACTTGAAAAACAGAAGTACAAGCAAATAGAAAACCTTACCTTCCAGTGAAGAGGTATCAAAGATCACGGGATAGGTGTAACAGCAGCAACAAACTTCTTCTCCACTGCCACTACAATTCTGTTGATCCGTCCCCCAAACTCTCAACCACCACAACTCCACTCCTCCTCCTACTCCACCTCCTACTCCACCTCCTGCTCCTCCTCCTACTCCACCTACTGCTCCTCCTCCTCCTCCTTTTGTTTCCCTTGCCCCTGCAAACAAAAAATCCCAAAATTGACAAACCCTACCAATGGCTACACTCCCATACAAATTCAAAAATCCACCAAAAAACAAAACAAAGAGACAAATCAAAGAAGAAGAAGAAGAAGTCGCGAGAACAAACAAGGCCAAGACAAACACCTCGAAGAAAAGGAACCTGACGACTATATGGATCTGCAAGGAGGTGCTGGCTGCTACAATCCTGTCGATCCGTCCCCCAAACTCCCACCCGGATCCTTCACCACCACCACTCCTCCACCTCCTGTTCCTCCTCCTCCTCTTCGTCCAACTCCGCCTCCTCCTCCTCCTCCTCCTCCTCTTCCCCCTACACAGAAACACAATACTACACTTGAGAAACCCTGCCAATTGCTACTACTACTTCTTCCTCCGCTACAAGTTCAAAAATTCACCAAAAAAATCAAAAAAATAATCAAAAGAAAGACAAGAAAAAAACCGCAAGAACAAGGCCGAGACCCAAAGCTGCAGAGGAGGAGAGAGAAAAGGAAAGGAACCTGATGCGGAAGTGCGATCTGCCTGATGCTAGTCCGCCATGAAAACACAAAGGGGCAAATTGCAACGCTCTTGGCGACCCCTTTCTTGTTTCTCTCTGCCGCCCCAACCCGTCTTTCTCGGAGCCCGCGTGCGTGGCTCTCAGCCGTCCGATCTGTTTGCGTAATCCAACAGTCCAGGACGACGACCGGGCACGCGTGGTGGACTCCACCCCCGCCCCGTGTACGAATTAGATTTATCCCGGGAACCAATCAGATCCCCGCTTTGGGCACGTTGCTAATAGGTACCTATATATATTTATATATAATAAAATATAATAAAAAAGCCCGAAAATAAATTATTTTTTAAAGAAAAAAAAGGATCTCTGACATGCACACCCGTGTTGGGGCGGTTCTTTTGAAATTTTTTAAAGAACCGTCGGTTCTGAATGATTAGAATTTCATCCAAGTGGATTACCATCAATTTTAAAACCATAAACATGTCTAGTATAAAAATAAAATAAAATAAAAAAATCTGTTTTTTTTAGAAAACCCTATAACCTACCCTGCCTGTGTAATATAACCGACGGTTCTCAAGGTGGGTATGGCGACCAACCCTTATGCATAATCAACGGTAACAAATAGTCAAGTGGATATATGATTGAAATTGATACCCAGCATGGTATGATCCCCTCTACTACCCTAGTACCTAGGCTGGTTTGGCAGCAAGGTCTCTTTAAATTAATTGTTTTTAGTCAGTTATATGTTCAGCAGTGAAAATAATATTAGTGGGAAAAAATCGGCATTACAATAACTAATGAGCTATTGTGCTTAAGAACTTCTTTCATGTTTTTGGCATGAGATCATGCATTTTTCAGAATTCCAAACTTTTTTGGGAAATTCCAAAAAAAAATAAAATAAAAATAAATTAATAAGTGCCTAACTAAGCCTAGGTACTAGGACACCTACATTTTTTTTTTCAGGATTATGGTGAAAATTTGCAGTCCAAAAGCTCATGAAAATCAATACACTCAAACAAACGTTTTGTCCTCAAATGTGTGAGGTAAAAACTTAGAACAAGTGTTTGGTATGTTTGTTTGTTTGTTTGTTGTCTTCCCTTTCTCAATATGGCGTCTGGACTAGATTGTTCCATTAGAGCATCTCCAGTGGTGTCTGGACTAGATTGTATCCATTAGAGCATCTCCAGTGGTGCTGGACTAGATTGTATCCATTAGAGCATCTCCAGTGGTGCTCAGTATGTGAGCCTGCAAATATATAAATTTCACATCCAAGTTTAGTTATTTACTTTTTTGGCAACCCCACCAATGAAACTAGAACTAGGACAGCAAATAGGCGGGGAACTACTAATAGCCAAACCACGTGGATCAATCGTTATGATGGGCCAATCAGAAATACTGAGCAGCAGTCAGATCAAATTTTTTACACTCTTTTCTGCAGGTGCAGAGAGTTGCTTCCTTCACCTTTCACCAGCCACTGCAAGCGATACAATTATGCTGAGCCAAAACCATTTTCATGGGCCAAACGGCCATATTTTTGACTTTTCGTCGTCCAATAGTAGTGTGCAAGATCACATACTGAGCACCGTTGGAGATGCTCTTAGCAAGAATCATTTTTTGCACTCTTGATAAGCTCTTGTTTTAGAACTAAATGTAATGGGCTCCTTTAATTTTGCTTCTAAGTTTCTGAATTTGTTGCTATATTCTGGTGTTTTCTGAAGGAATGCTTTTTCACAAGAAGGAATGTTGCATGACTCTAGATTCCAATTCACTCTAGAAATGTTTAATATATTTAAGTCAAACATAAATTCTGTACACAATTTTGCTAGCTGGTTTTGTAGTTTGGTTCTCTCTTTTCCAAAGAAAGAACCGGCGGGTAAGTTCTTGGTGTATGGATCCTTGACAGGCCATTCTTGAAAGTAAAAAAAAAAGGTTTGACATATGATAACCATGGTTATCAAACATCAAAAGAACTGATCAAAGAACCTACCTACCTTGACGTCCCGGGTCTTTCACAAAACCCACTGCTTCTTTGATTCTCTTCTCACAAAACCCTCCTAGAATTGGATGGTTTTTGTTTAAAATTCTGAAAATTTTCAAAAAATTTGAAACCAAAAGGCTCGTTTGATTCTATAAACTTTCAGAAAAGACAGAACCCGACATCATAACAAAACCAGAAGAGCCTGAAGAACACAAAGCACTCTGTGTTGGGCGGTTATTAGAAACAAGGACAGAACCCAACAAATTCTTAGGACTTGAAACCACACTTCTAAAAGAACCGAATAATGGGTTATGGTATATTGCCACAGTTCTCCAAAAAAAAATTTAGTTTGAAAAAACAAATAACCAGCTATGATACTCCCGGTTCTTTACCGGTTCTGTACCGGTTCTTTCATGCCTTAGACCAGTGATTCTTTGATTTTTGCTTTTTCTTCTTCAAAGAACCAACCAGAACTGACACACAGTTTCTCTGTGAATCTGGAGAAATCAAAAACTGGATCCCCATCCATGGTTCTTCAAAAATTCAAATATCTGCACAAACACAGACTGGGTTTGCAGTTTGCACCACAGAAGAAGAGAAGTTCGGTGGGCCAGTTTGATATGTGAAGGAAAATTGAATGGAGAACCCAAAAAAAAAGGAAGAGTGTACTTTGAAAGTGGAGAGAGAGAGACAGACAGAGATCATGTTACACAAGCTTCTTGCACAGGGCCTTCCAATAAGCACATTCTGACCAGTGAAAAGTTGTGTCTCTGAAGTTGGCACTGCCATGCACAGATGATCCAAAGAGCAGATCCACACACATGCACACGCAATCCTTCCCTTATGTGGGCCTCTCTACCAATGACCACCACATTCAAATTAGAGGTTAGTTCACAGCTCATAGGATCCTATGGGCGGTGGAGCTTGCTTGCCTTGTTTGTGTGTGTGTGTGGGCCCTTATTCTGGTAAATTTGAGCTTTGTTCCAAGATTTGACATTGTCAACAAACTTGTTCAAAGGAGGTGCAACATGACAAGGAAAACTAATATGTCATCCAAGATAAGGAGAGTAAACAAGTGAGTGAGAGAGTGAGTGATTCACACAATCTTGTTTGCTTGTTTTATTTTGAAACCTGTGCTGCATGGGTGTTGAATTTTTGGTGCAATAGAGACATCCATAAAGTCATCCTGTTTTTGGGCCCTAGTTTGACTTTGCAACCCCCCGTTTCATCCCCAGTTTGTGAGTAGTTGTAAAATGAGCAAAATTGGGTATTGTTTAATGAAGCTGAATTGATGAAGTACAACCTTGTGACCTAGGCTTGCTCACATTCATCTTCTTTCATAGTTAAAAAGGAGTCCTTTGAAATACACTATATTATGAATTCATTTATGTTATAATACTGTTTGTTTGGTTAAGATTATTTTAATACCTAGCTTGTTGAAGGTCATTGTGATTCTTGTGCACATGTTGAAGTTCATGACAATTTTCTTACATTTGATAATTATGGTGTGTCACATGAAAACTAGTTCATGTTCACTCTTCTTTCCCCTGGATATGAATGCAGGTCCATGCTCATTTCTTTCTTTCAGACCTCTCAAAGTCATGCACACTTGGATTTGAGTCATAGTTGTGAAAAACTTTGTATTGTTGTGCATATGCATCATCCTATGTATTAATGTAAGTTGGAGGCACTTTAACTCGTAACCCTAAAAGGAATCCTTCAAACTTCTTTCCCACAACAATTGAAGTACCTGAAAAAATAATTCAGTCAAATGTGCAACCATAATGCAAAGAGATGCTTCAAAAAGAAAGACATGTTATTACTCCATTGTGATCAAGTCAACAAATGTACAACCTTGAGCCAACACTAAATAAATCAAGAATTGAACTTCCCAATGCCCATCCCACCTTGAACACATCAACAGGATTATTCTCGGCTTATGATCTAATTGCCATGTATTTAGCTATCGAGCTTCAAAGTTTATGTTTTTATGTAATTGCAGCATTAAAAAGAGACTTTTCTTCTATTTCGTCAATACGAGAAGCAAATTGTTGTGTGAATAGAAAAATATCTTCTTTCGTCTTTTTGCTTGGCTCTGAGCATGCAGCCTCAAGCTTTCTAACCTAGGCTGTTGCCTTAATCTCAGATTTTGCTGCAGCCTCCGGCCATCG
>Ga0209208_10010423_pt1 | contig 12065 bp, 13 predicted proteins | sample S1TSphfallax_3_FD_187694 | JGI IMG/M metagenome (GOLD analysis project Ga0209208, IMG submission 187694) | Host-associated microbial communities from peat moss isolated from Minnesota, USA - S1T2_Fd - Sphagnum fallax MG (SPAdes) (version 2) | ecosystem: Host-associated > Plants > Peat moss >...
ATGTGCCCTAAATTCTTCCTTTAAAATTACTCCTAGCTTTCATGTTGCTTTCAAGTTTGAGATCTTCACCTTATTTTTGCGCTCATGGTTGATGTCCATCTTTGCAATCAGCAATGCATCACGGATCTCCAAGCTCACTTAGAAGCAAGATGCCATGGTTGCAAGACTCCTGGATTGGAGATGCAACATATTTTGTTTAGTCATTGGCCTCTCAAGAGACCCTATGTTGGAGCTAGGTGGAGTAGCTAGCCTAAGGGTTGGGCTAGGGCAATTTGCCTTAATGGAACTAGGAGAACTAGTACCTACTATTGTTTTACATGGTTTCCCATCAATAAAATTTTGTCTCCACTTGAGTACATTCTTGGTGGCATGACTATCCATTGCCTTGAGTCATGCCAAAACTTCATCAAATTGTAGAACTGCCTTTTTAGTCCCCTCTTCATTAAAAGTGTCGGTCTTAAGTTCCTTTAAGGCATCTCGCAACCAATCCTTCAAGGTATCCTCATGAAATGGTGAATTTGGGTAGGCAATCATTTAATCATTATAGATTGCTTACCAAACAACCATTAGAATTAATTGTGTGACCTGTTTTTTCACACTAAAATAGGCTAAAAAATGGGTGTTGTAGCTAATGGTCATAGTATTCAAATGCAAAGATTCCACAATGGGTTTTTGCACTTTTTCCTTCATGCGTCTTTTCCCCTTCAACTTTTGAACATCTTGGCCCTCAAAAAGTTCCAAGCTCCCCTAGGTCATACAATCTCCTCACTAAATGTTGCCATATCTGCTAAAGCTACAACACATAAACAAACACATTCCCATTCTCAAACCTCTTATTCGTTATGTTGCGAACCCACAAGAGCATTTCCATGACCTACAAACCCTAATATAAGTTCAATGGCCACATACAAGCCATAATGAGCCCCCACGGTCCTACTAAGTGCAATTCCAACACCCATAGACCCAAGCAAAAATTCAATGACCCAATGCAGATTGTACAAAAATTACCCTAGGTATTAGTAGCTCAAATGTGGGAACAGATGATTAGAATTGAAATTCTAGTAAATTGCAGACCTCATTATGGTTCAATGAGGACCTTAGTAGTTGAAACAAGTCCTCAAATGAAAACCCCAAGTGGTAGACTTGACTTTGGTTCAATTAAGGTTTCAATAGCTCAACCCAATGATCAATTGATCATTTTAGTGGACACACAAAGCTACAAACCTATAAGTGGTTCAATTGACAACCTCAAAACCTCAAAATGCATGCAACCAATTTAAATGAAAGATACGCTAAGAAAATCCTTTAATTTGGAAGTTCAATTAGGGTTTCGGTAACTCAACCAAGTGGTCACATTACCATTTGTGTGGACCCACAGAGTTGCAAACCTATAAATGGCTCAATTGACAACCTTAAAACCTCAAAATGCATACACCCAATTCAAATGAAAGATACTTCAAGAAGATCCTTTAATTTGGAAGTTTAATTAAAGTTTCAATAGTTCAACCAAATGGTCACATTACCAAATTTGTGTGGACCCATGGAACTATAGACTTACAACTGGCTTTATTTCATAATCAATTGTTCTCCTTGGAAGCACAATTTATTTATTTATTAAAAACCCCTAGCAAAGTTCCATGAATTATGAACCTTCAAAACAAGTGGTCATAAGCTTAGGTGGAGGCATGCTCTTGAATTGAATTGTATTGAGGAGTTATTTCAGTCAACCCTACTTCATTAAAGTGGTTAGAAGCTCACTTGGGAGCACAAAGTTTTTTTATAAAAATACCACTAGAACTCCATAAACTCTAGACCTTCAAAACAAGTGGTTAGAAGATTAATTAGAGGCATGTTCTTGAACTAAATTGTATTAGAGAATTATTTCACTCAACCCCATTTCTTTTAAGTGATCATAAGCCCACTTGGAAGTACCAAAAAAATATTTAAATATATATATATATATATAGCCCTAGAGCTCCATGGACTTTAGACCCTTAAAAACAAGTGGTTAGAAATTTATTTGAAAACATCAAAGATGAATTGAATTATATCAAAGAATTATTTGACTCAACCCTAACTCACTGGAATGGTCAGAAGCTCCTTGGAAGCACAAATTTTTGTTTAAAAAATACCCCCAAAGCTCCATGGACCTTAAACCTTCAAAACAAGTGGTTAGAAACTCAGTTGGAAGCATTAGAGATGAATTGAATTGTATTAGAAAGTTATTTCATTCAACCCTAACTCACTAGAATGCTCAAAATCTCACTTGGAAAGACAATGTTTTTTTAAAAAAATACCCCCAGAGCTCTTTGAATTTTGGAACTTCAAAACAAGTGATCAAAAGTTTAGTTGGAGGTATGCTTTTAAACTGAATTATATTGGAGAGTTATTTCACTCAACCCTAATTAACTAAAGTGGTTAGAAGCTCACTTATAAGCACAAAAAAAATGCAATGCATGATCACTTAAGCCATTCATACAAAACCTAAAAATTGTAAACCAAAATGTTTACACAAATAGGTAGTCAAAAGCTCAAATTTTTGATGGTATAATCCATTCATACAAACCCTATGAAGTCACAAGTTCATTTACAAAATTGTCCATGAACTTGCATTTACAAAAATCAAGAGTTGTCTTGTTTTTTGGGTTCCATCAAATTTTGCATACGCAAACAATACTTGAAGCAATCCACTTCAAATTACAACCACTCTTTAAAAGAGCACCTTTTAAGATGCAATTGCTTAGCCGTTTGATGGTAAGATGGGTTTTCACTTTTGACCACCTCAAGAGCTTGCCTTTCTAAGCTTTGACTTACAAATGCATGCCATGCCTTATTTACACGACATAGTTGCCATAACATAAATGGTTTTTTATGCAAATGTAGGCATGCTAGAATTTGCCTTGTGACTATTTCGTCAGGGAAAGGCGATAGTAAGCTTGAATTGATAGAACTTTGGAATTCCACATTAAGACCCTTACAAGGCAATAGTAAGCTTGAATTGATAGAACTTTGGAATTCCACATTAAGGCCCTTACAAGGCAATAGTAAGCTTGAATTGATAGAACTTTGGAATTCCACATTAAGGCCCTTACAAGACAATAGTAAGCTTGAATTGATAGAACTTTGGAATTCCACATTAAGGCCCTTACAAGACAATAGTAAGCTTGAATTGATAGAACTTTGGAATTCCAGATTAAGGCTCTTACAAGGTCTAGGCGGTGGTTTTTGCTTGAGTGATTGAAGAAACCTATAATGAAGAAGTTCTTGCATTGATTCACAAAACTTGGTTTCAAACATAGAAACAAACAACAATGCCAAAAAAAACGCTCCCCAAAGAGACAAATCATGAGTGCAACACTAATAAAAAAATTCGGCATATTCTTCCTGGGCATGAAACATGATCTCAAACAAACTTGATCAAAGTTGCTAACCTCACTTGCAAAAATCTAGAAATGTGAAGCTCTAGGTTGCGCAAAAATTGTCGGAAGTGTCCCTCCCTTTTGCTTCACATGCACTCAAGCTCCAATTGACCCTTGCAGCACTCCTTCAAAATGCAAAGCACCTAGGCTTTCGGCACTCAACCACCTCACTTGTTGATATACTTATCCTTGTGCTCTAATACAAGCACTAACGCTCAAAGAACAAGTGTTTTGCTCAAATGCATACAAGCAAGCCTTAACTACTGAGAATGAGAAGAGTGAAAGCTCCCGCACAAGTGAAGCCTCTGGGCACAAACTGGGGACCAAACTCATTTGACCCTGAGTTTTGGTCCAAAATAGAGTTTGGCGCCCCATTCAACCCCTTTGTATTTTTTTTGTGCCCAGTTTCGAGTTTCATCCCCTGTTTCAGCCAAACTGGGGGCCCTCACGCCCTCTTTCAACGAATTTACGGATAACTCTAATATGTTACCAGTGTACATAATTCCAGGGTTGAGTTGTACTTGTGTTCAGGATGCTGAGAGAAATCCGCACTGTGGGCAGTGTGATCATTGCGATTGCTTTGATTAGCAGGAAAGTTTGATATTGTGAGATTGGCTTCTGTGCAGCTGCTGTTTGTTCCTGTGGCAGCATTGGAGAAATGGATTTCCAATCGAGGAGAGTAGGCTAGTACCATCCTAACCTTCCGCTGGCAATTCAAAATCTGAGTGACTATGAACCATTAAGCAGACAGTTCATTTCTTTTACTGTCTGTTTTCCATAATTTCCAGTGGAACAACAATTTTGAAACCTCGGCAATGAATATCAAGTACCATGGCACTGCAGCATGGCTACACATCTATTCCAAGAGTTACTCATGTTACAAAAAGCACCAAATACTCAAATATCTTGCTTACTGATGCTCCAACAGTTGAGAGAAGCAGAGCTAATAAATCCATGATCATTCATAATTCCTCAAACTCACCTCTGTAACTTCCCCATCAAAATACCCACCACCCCATTACACTTCATTCACGAATAGATGATATGTACATGTTACCTCCATCACAGTTCATCCATACTCACATTTGAACCCCCAAACTAGCTAATATTCTATGACTGCTTAACAACAGGCCAGCAATCCCTGCTGTAATTTAACATAAAACAGAATTTTTCAAAAAGAGGCAAAGATCAAAGAATCAAACACTCAAAAGATTCTTGATGTCATGTTATTGCAGCATTTTATTGCTTTGGGTTATTGTGGCATTCTCTACACAAATCAGAGGAGGATCACAATAACAAGGAAATTTTGTGGCAGCTCAATAACCATATAACATATAATCAAACCAGGTTCCAAAGTTTTTATGACACAAGAGAACAAAGCCATGTACAAATGTTCTCTTTATCCACAATAAGCAGTACTTCGTACTGGCCCACTTTCAAATCTCATCCTCAAGGATGACAAGTTCTTATAGACATTGAGAATGAGCACTTTGTGAATCCGAGCTTAATTCAAGAAGGTACTTCTGAAACTGGGCAGAATGAACTTGCAGGAATGATAAATCCTGGTGCAAGGTCTGCAGTTGTATCTCTGCCAATGCTATCTCTTCCTTGACATGACGGGCACGCTGCTCCAACCATGCTAGCGTTTCATCAACTTTTGAACCTCGGAAGCAGGTTCCTGCATTTCTGACCAATGTGTCGGGGAATCCAACCGGAACAAGTTGCACTTTTGGAGCCCGTAGAAGAGTAATAATGATTCCAACCTGTGGAGAAGGCGTTGTAAGTCCCTTGAAAGTGACAAGGGACATTTCAACATAGGGGATCATACTACAACATTGCAGAAGCATTTCTAGCAAGCACATCTGTGATTAAATATTACTAGCAAATTCCAGATGCATAACTGCCTACCATTATTGACCAGTATTCTTGTATGAGATTGATAGAGATTGTACAACCCTGAAGGAGTACCTGCAAGAGAACAATAATGACTGCGACAAGCATGAACAAGACCAGCTTCAGCTGCTTCCCCCTTTCTCTCAAGTCAAAAGAGAGCCCCTTCTCCCATAACCATTGTGATGCCAGCAATATATTCTCCAATCCAGGGAACTTTTTGCCTTCCCACTTGGTTTTGCCTTGTAGACAGGTTTGTGCATAAGGCAGTCCATGAAGCATAATTCCTGAAGCCCTGCTGTGCATGTTGATTTCTTCACCATTATCCTGGGCATGCCGAAAATTGTTGCACAAAGTTCCAGGAATCTCTGCATGCAAATCTCGCAGTTGCTGATTTTCTTCCTCATGTTCCACTGGTGAACTCTGGTTACCTGCAAAAGCAATTATCCCCATTTACATACAGTTATTAAAAGGAGGGGACTTGACCCATGGCTCTGCCAAGATCTTCAAATTTTCGACAATCAAATTGAAAAACTCCTTAAAAAACCCATCCTTGAGCTGGTATGACTACCCACTGACTTTATCAGCTCCCAATGGTAGATGTACACAAGAACATAATAATCAGCCAAAAATCAAAGGAAAACCATCATACAAAATCTGTGTCCTGGGTCTGTCATCTTTCTGGAAACAATGGGAAGACTCAGTCATGATTTTGGCTGGCACTCTAGATACATAGCATAGATATTAGAACTTGCTTAGTTCTGTTATTTTCAAGATGGCGTGAGATCACCTTCTTCACGGTGGTTGCCTGCCATAGCTTTCATCTCCTCCAGGACCTCCTGGGCCTGAGCATTCCAACATTTCAGCAATTCCACAAGGTGCATTACAGCTTCTCTGGTTTGGAGAAAACCAGGCTGACAAGAGTGAAGTACCACTGTACTTCAACTCACCTATCAGGTCTGACCCCTTGGTAGGAAACAGTTGTGAAACAAAAGGTCTCTAATAAAACAACCTCAGATCTGTTGTTGAGTAGCCTTAGCAGGTACAAATGGACAAATCTCCTCAAATAGAGTAAATTTCTCAGAAGTACTCAAACTGTTTGTATTTCTGCACAGAAATATTGACAAAGAAGAGAAGAATCTATACAAACTGAACTTAAAAGAACATGGTGAGATCTTACCAAACAAATCCAGGTATTATAGGCCCCCTTGCTTTCATCAAATGTGCCTTGCTCAATCTTGCCTGCAAAAAGATTGCTTGGTTCATAAAACCCCAGGCTAGCATGCTTTGCAGAAATAAAAAAAAATCTACACATTTTCACAGTAAACATTGCACAGCTTAAGCAGCCAGCTTGGCCACACTGACTAATAGTTTCAAAGTGGATTTTATCAGAAAACTCACTTCTCCAAATTGTCTTTTTCAGAAATGAAACATCAAGAGAGACTCGTACAAAACAATGGCACCGGCCTCTGCCAAATAACCTCTCCACATCCCATCTTACCTGCAGTCAGCAAGAATGTGCAAAACATCTCATGTGCCATTTCTCTTGAATTATACATCAGATCTAATGTGAAATATGTAGTGCTGTGTAACTTTCATTTAGTGAAAAATAAGATGGGACATCTTGCCACCTTGGCAAAAGGGCAAAAAGGAACACTGTTGCTCAAGAACAAACTGGTCAAAATAATGCATGATTATCATGTCTGTCTCATTATTCCTCATACCTCCACACGGAAGTAGTCACCATAAGGTATATCGGTCATCTGCTGTGATGTCTCCAAAACCAAGTGACTGACCCCAAAATATACATGTGAAACAGACATTGTGAAATCATCAGTGTTGACTTCCATTGTGGTAATAACTCTCACCCTATATACTACCACCTATTTGCCATCCTTTGTGTTCTGACAAACTTCTTACTGTCAACTCACAAAAGAACATTAAAAAATGACCAAATAAGCCACAGACCACATGCTGACATCTGAATTGAGAGAGAAATAAGAGAAGGAAGAAGAAGGTTGAGACTTACTTGTTGCGATAAACACGAAACCGTTGTGACTCATGACAGTAAGTTGATTTTGGTCCTACTATAATAACAATCCAGAAAGCAATGCCCCATTAGTCCACCTAATTGACATAATCATTATTCATTTCCAGGAATCTCAGATCTTCCAGTATCTGAGCTGCATGTGGACAACTAACAGCAGGGCAAATAGAACAAAACAACATTCCTAGGAACAACTATGATACAATGAAGTGTTTGAGCAATCCTTCACAACAAATGTCAATGGTGTTGGGAGGACAGACCAAAATAGAATTTGATGGGATGTCGGAATGAAATGTCCCGTGCATGTCCAAAGTGACGATGCTTAGCCCATTGTGTACACCGAAAGTCTGCATGGATGCACCATATTACTGTCAGTTTCAGTTGAGGGGTGTTGATCAAGTCCTTTATTGTACCATAATGGTGTCCATTCCACTTCAGATGGACATCTGCAAATTCCCTGTCAAAAACTATAAATTTTCTGAACTCAAAAAGTTCAGTTTCAATTGGAATAGTGAAAACTCATGATGAACTTATTAATGAATACATGGATTAAATGATGAAGTTAGACTTTCAACTGAATTGAACTGTTGTCATAGATGAAGAGGCCCCCCGTAGATGTCCCATCACCATACTGACAAGTGCCTAACCTGGTTTCAAATTCAATACTGGAGAACCACCATGAAAAGACAAGCATCAACTGAACTGGAATATCTTAAGCTACTTGTGCATTAATATTTCACCTCAGTGTCCTAAACACAAACCTCATGGAGGGCAAGTACTCCAATCTACTCAAAAATCTTTCATCCAATCCAGTAACAGTGACTCCAATAGTTACACTGTATACTTACACCAAAAAATGGATTACCTTGGTCACCACACTTGGTGTGAAAATTCTTTACAAAACCAATTGCGTCATCAGAGAAGAAAAGTTGATAAAACTCCTCCACATCAACCTTGCAAAAACAGAACAGGTTAACTGCATATAGAATGGAATAAAAAGAAAGTAACACTAGATTATAAGTTATACTCGCTAACCTATATACAGCTAAATCAACTGCTGATAAAACAAACTGATGGAGACACTACAATTGGACTGCACAAGCACTCCCTGCCTCATACTGAAAACAAGCCTTGCCCATTCACTACAAGAAATTGATATTGCAAAAGGCATCTCCTTATTACATGAACTTTTATGATAACTCTCATGAAAATTGAGGTATCTCCATACTCACTATTAGGAAAGCCAGAACAAGGTTTAAACTTTTTCTTGAAATCAAAGAAAGAATTTCCGATAAGGACAGAAGAACCAGGAAGAATGAAAACACCAAAGGGGGAATGTGAACAAAGAACAACAAAGAACTAGTAGTATGAACAACAGTGACAGTCTCTCAATAGTTCAGGGACCATCAACAGTAACATGTATGATCACAACTTATCCACTGACTTCATCAGCTCCCTACAGTGGGTACAGGCCAGTGTAGCCACTAACCTACGGACTGAGTTCTGTTGCAAGACTGGAAGCAATGGGAAGATGCAACCACAATACTGGCTAGCAACTCACACCATACATGGCAACAGAACATAGAGGAAAGCAGAGGGAAAAACAAAAATGGACATACCGCAAATTCTGATTCTGCCAATGTCCTGTAGCCATCACCTACTGCATTTTTCAACACCCAACCAAATGTGTCAACTAAAGAAAAGACTTCAATGACAGAAGCTTTTCGAAGGTAATTAGCAAGTCAGCTACATAGTTATACTTAACCAATCCAATTGCTTGTGTAATCAGGCTTCCTGTGCCTCAACATATGCTTGATTTGACAGAGCAAAAGGTATGAAATGCAAAAGGCAAATGTATGGCCCAATTCCCACATTTGCAGGAGCACAAAGGGCTCATTAAAGAAGAATCCACCATAGATACATACACATTCAATTGGATAGCATGAAACATGTTTAGCTATCAAACTTTACTTGCACTGGTCCATGTACTGATAATTCCCATGCTTGGAGAGAAGGCTAGGAAGACATGAAATGGAGGTGAACATACATGCAGGGGCATCAATCTCTTCAGGTTCCCACTTTGGAGAATGATGGTGACCAGAAATGCTAGTAGTACTTGTGGTCGTTTCATTCTCCAAAAACTCCTCCCCATTGCCAAGATTGGATATCCTACCCGTCTCTTCTGGAGGTGCCCCTACATTGGGGGACATTTCATCTACACATCTGTTGACATACAGACAATAAGCAAGCATTTGCACTAGAATTCATTTCACCACAGAGCTTCTAGGCAATTGTCTCTATTATATAGCTACATTGTAGAGAAAAGGATATATTTTCAAATGAGTCTTCTGAGTTTGGTCCATCTCATTCTAATCCTTGCCAACCTCTTGGCCATCTCACAGATGGAGGTTCTGAAGGACACCTTAGTTGAACTATCATTTCCAGTCACTGGTCTAAAAAACTTTGTGCATTTACTGCTTGCTATACACAAAAGTCAATCACTGCATTGTTGGGCAACTAGTGGTACTTCAAATTACTTATATCAGCATATTCAATTGCCTGCAGTAACCTCCACCATAGCCCTGGAAGGATCTGAACTCAAGATAACTGGAGGTGCATAATTGAGCTTCTATGCTCCTGTGATTCACACAGGCAGGTTACAGACTCCAAAACAATTGAGAAAATCTCAGAGTTACATGTTAGTCAACAAAATAAAGCATCCCTTGAGCCATTGATCAAATGGCCTGCTACTTACTGCATAGACACAGAGGCTAAGGCTTTGGCTCATCTGTCTCAAGCCATTAGCCCAGGTGGTTGGGAATCATTGCAAGTGAGTGGGTTCAATTGACCACTAGGTCATGTGAGCTACTATAGCCCACCCTGCTACAGTAGGGATCAACCAGTCACCAAAAAGCATGCAGAGACCTAGGGAGAACCCTGGTAGAGCATTGGGAAATCCCCATTACAGTGGTTAGTAAGTGACCACCTCTAAAAGGAACTGACAGCCCCATGGGATGCACTTTAGAGTGAAGAGCCACTCAGTCCCTCTTAGTTGGAAAAATTTAGAGCTCCATTGTATATTCTTCATTTTAAAACATTTTACCTGCTCTCGCTACTTAAGTCAGCTTGAACTGAAGATGGAGGACTTCGCCATACATTCAGAGACGTCGCTTCATGCTCCCCAGTATAGTGTGAACTCTGTGACAAACATAAAAGCAGCACAACACTCTTAGTCAACCAGCTCTTACAAACCCAACAGAAAATTGTTTACTCAACTACCTCTAATGTGCTCACCAATCTTGTCATAGGCCTGGCAAACTAACTCCCTTGTTGAAAATCCGAACACATTAGACAGAATTTATTGCGTAGCACACCATTTTGTGACATAAATGCAAAATGCCTCTTGCTGCTACAGAAACCTCACAGCCTTGTGCTTTACTCAGCATAAGAGTGTCACCTACCACAGCCAATGAAGCAAGAGAGCCTTGGGAGTTCAAGTAAAGCTTTGCATAGCTGCTATGTTGAATCCAGCCATCAACAATCAGACGGAAGGCTTCATCCCGTGAAAGAAATGATGCAAAAAAATGCTGCAACCAAAAACCACATATACTTGTTACAACTGAGTATCCCATTCTTCCACATCAAAGATCCCAGATTCAAAAGAGATGCAAAAATGCTTATAAATCATGCTTTCACTATTGTTAAATAGTCAGTGCAACTCTCATGTTCCATGTTGGATACACATCATGTGACCATCTGTGAGGCCCAAGCAACCTCTTATCCAACATAGTATACTGAAGCTGCGCATTAAGAGCTGGTGACATTCAAACAACTTGGCAGGGTGCTTGGGACAAGGCCTGCCAGCTTGTAGACACAAAAGCAGAACTAGCAGACAACCATGTGCAAGCTCTGCTCTAACCCTTCCACAAATCTCTCACTTATTTTGCATCTCCAATATATCATCGCCTATGGCATTCCCTCTAATGGAGAAACACACATCATTGAGCAGCACTACAGAGATTTACTTACACCTTTTGGCGTAGTCCCAGGCGTTTTGTTTCTCTCTTTCTCTGAGTTTCCCCCTAGCTCCCTCAATGAGGCATGCATTGATACCTTTTTGCCCCAAGCAATAATCTCAATGGCATTTGGGAACACACCAGCTGTCTTTGCTTTCCGTATGCAGGTCACATTCTTCAGGGGTATTACTTTCTGTAACACATCAACATTCATATAATCAAGCAAGACCAGCCATTGTGTTGGTTCCTTCCACCCAGATCATTTTTTTGTGCAATATAAATAAAGAGCGAAAGGAGATCCCAGCATCCTACTAGGCTATGCAGCTTCTCATCTAAAAAGGTTGTCTGAATTATTTCAATTAACAAGCTCTCATTAATAATGAGGAGGCTGCTGCAATTTGGCATAGATTTGCCAAGAATTTTCACTTCTCTCACAAAAATTGCAAAAAAATCAGTTAGTTAATTGCCAGTTGCCATAAAGGAAAACAAGCAAGGTCTCAAGATTTAACCAAGCAATAAGACAATACATGTATGAGATTGCAGAAAAGGCTCCAAAATAGTGATTGACAGTAACCATGTGTGCACATACAGTCAAACCAAAAGAAAAACACCAGGAATGAGTGTGGACATAACCTTGTGAGTGTCACTCAAAAGGGATCAGACCACCACCTTCATCATGAATGCCAGTGACTA
>Ga0209208_10010424_pt1 | contig 12061 bp, 9 predicted proteins | sample S1TSphfallax_3_FD_187694 | JGI IMG/M metagenome (GOLD analysis project Ga0209208, IMG submission 187694) | Host-associated microbial communities from peat moss isolated from Minnesota, USA - S1T2_Fd - Sphagnum fallax MG (SPAdes) (version 2) | ecosystem: Host-associated > Plants > Peat moss >...
CTCTGCGTCCACCGTCACTTTTCTTTTTCCCGTCACTTTTCTCTGCGTTCACCGTCACTTTTCTTTTTCCCGTCACTTTTCTCAGGACCTGGATCTCAGGACCTGGGTTTCAGGACCTCGAAAGCTCTCCATCCTACGGTCGTCTTATCTTTTTCCCGTCACTTTTCTCTGCGTCCAGTGGTCACACGGAACCCTAAAATGAGCCGGTTCTGCGGGTCAGTCAAAACCCTAAAATGAGCCGGTTTCGGAATCCGACTGTCCGGGCCGAATCCCGTTTTCGGAATCCGACTGTCCGGGCCCGTTCCGCCGGCGGATTAAACCGCGGAACTGTCGCGTCGGACGGACGCACGCACGGACGGACGCACTACGTGAATTTATATATAAGATTGTTTTGTTTGTGATCACACCTTAACCATCTCAAACCATGGAGCCTCTTTTTGTGCTTTTGGTATCAATGGAAAGTCTTTGATAAGGCGGTTTGCAAGTTTTGAACCAAACCAACATAATAGAAGTTAACAATTTTATGATGACTTTTGTCATTGAAAATTATTTTCAAATTACATTTTTCAACTAATCAAGGCCTATTCATCATATACACCATAATGTCCTCAATGAAATAATGTGCACAATGCTCATTTCACAAATTTTGAACCAACAAAGTTATTGAATTTAGAATGATTTATGTCGTTGAAAATTAAGTTGGGCTCCCTATTACTACTATGTATTACCACCGACAACCAATTGATGAAAAAAACTTAATTCATTTTGTGAAAATCAAGTTCCATTCAAATGAAAATAATGAATGACATTTCATGTTACTTTAAAATTCCAATTTGACTTTAGATTTAATTGAATTGAATTCAAAATTTATTGAAATAGAATCAAAACGAATTGAATTCAAATTCAATTGGAATTAGATTCAATTGAAGAGAAATGGGATGCAAATTCCTACATAATGTATTGAAAAAATTCTTGGAAGTGTTGAAAAAAATTTAAACTTTTTGTTTTGAAAATGCACTTTTTGTCCATCATTACTTTGGAATTGGCTAAACATATTCCAATTTGGAAATCTTCAAAAGATGATCCATTCCAAGGGATAACTCATGGACTTTAAAGTTGTCCTACCTAAACAAGTTTTGAGGAATCATTGTCACTAGAATTAAAATTTACACAAATGATTTTTTCAATCAATAAATGTAATTTTAATTATATTGACCCATTCATATTTCAAACCTTAAACTTGAGAGTCAATGACACTTGAGTTCACACTTAGACCCAATATGTTTTTTCAATATTATATATATTTTGAAAAGTTATGAGTCTTAAAGACTTGAAAATTTTAACAATGATCTTACTTGGGCCAATGACACAATGGTTCACTAGTCTATACATTTCGACATGTTTGTTTTGTTTGTGACCATCCTTTAACCCTACCAAACCTTGAGGGCCTTTGCTACATTTTTAGTACTGGTGGAAAGGTCTCAAAGAGATATTATGCACAATTATCATTTCACAATTTTCAGTTCAAAGGGGCAAAAGTTAGTAAATTTATTCAAGCAATCATATAGTTGGAATTAGTTTAGATGAAAAAGGTATAAGGTCCAATAATATGATCACAAACTTGACATTCATATATGGTTAACAATTATGAAACCATTTCATCTGGAATTTCAAACTTATGTACCTCACTATTTTCACCAACTCAGTTACATTACATGAATATGAGAAAACAAATTAACATTTGCCTTCTCATAATTCAATTCAATTGAAATTTCAATGATATCATTAACTTGCTGAATCGAAAGGAGAAACACATTGCATTCAATTCGAATCACTTTAAGAATTTCATTTCAATTAATTTAAAATCACATTAAATGCATTTGAATCCATTTTATTCCAACTTGAATTTTCATTCAAATGGACCTTAATTTCCACATAATCAAACTCAATTTTTTCATCATTTCATTAAAGTACCTGAAGATATCATGATTTATCACATTTGAACTGGTGGCAGAGGGGGCCCACTATTCTATATGATTGCAGAGAAATTTGCCAGCACTTTGAAGGTAACCCAATGTTGTCATTCGCTTATCGGAGTAGAGCCCCCAAATTATTACACAATCACCTTCATTAAGAGTAAAAATGCCTCCAACCACAATCTTAATGACTCTAAAATCTATTAATTTCTCTGTTTCACAAGCATTTAGGTAATGCATTCCAAGCACTCCCCAACAGCAATATTCCAACACCTATCAGCAAATAAACTCCCTGACAACCCACAGAATCAGGGGTCACTAACAAAAAAATCTCCTTGCCTCAATTTCAAAAGTAGGGTGTCCCAAACAAAAAGGACACCCCAATAATCTCAATCACATTCCTTGAGATATAGGGACAACTTGACTGTGCAATTAAATCTCAAGTACTCTTACTGCAAAACAGAGCCATAAATGGAGTTTATCCTCTTAAACCACTGTCTCCTGGATTGGGTACTCAAAGACAACCTCTTTCCCAGTAAGTTTCTTGTATACTCCTGAGAAAGTCTCGAGTTTGTACTCTGTGGTGTTGCGCTCCTTGGGATCCAGATAAACCTGCATCATGCACAACACATCTCATGAAACCATAACTCTCCACACCAAATTAGTGCATCTGGTTACTCCAGACCCTGACCTGTCTCAAGACACAAGATTGTCATTTGGGTGCATATAACACAAGCATTCCAGGAACTATCTAGTAGCCTAAACCACACTGACAACCACAGTATCCGCCAAAGAGGAAGGCTTCTAGTCCAAGATATCATCACAAACCTTCACACACTGAGGTGTATAATCTAGACATCAAACATATCCACATGATTTTCTTTGAAAACTGCCACTCCCCCTTATGCCAGAAAAAACACATTCTACTACAACAATGCTTGCTGGTGACAAATTTGAAACTCCTGACCTAGGAGCTGTGCCACATGGAATGCACTAACTAACCCGCATGATTCGAGAACCATCAAGGCGAAACCGGATGCGCTTGCCCACAATTTCAGAAGGGTAGACCAAATCCTCCAAAATGGCCTCATGAACAGCAGTCAGTGTGCGACTGCGGGGACGGTTTGCTGCTGTCCCCTTCTTTGGAACCCTCAAAATACGCCGGGTGGCAATGAGCACAACATCCTGCAAAAGAATCAAATTCCTTGCTTTCAATAAAGTTTAACTACTTCCCCAAGGAAAGAATGCCAGTGAAAAAATACTTGAATGAGCTGAGGCATTCCTAAAGAAGGGAAATGAAGTGTCTGCTTCAGAGACATTCAGAAGCAGCTTCTACACCACACACCAATCGACAGAACCTTATGCCTTGATTGCTGAAAGGTATATATGATTAATCCATTATAAACTCTAGACCACAACAACCCACCTTGCCACTGAACTTTTTCTCTAGCTCCCTCACAAGCCGGGGATGGATCTTCTGGAAAGCCTTCCTCAAACGATAAGGAACATGGACAACAACAGCTTTCCTGTTGCTGGATACATCCACCTCCCTGCATACAACCACAAAATTCAACATCACTACTGTGGTAACAAGAAATTCTCACAAATCAATCTCTAAAAACACAACCCAGTTTTCCAATGTATGAACCATACTTGGCAGTGTTGATGAAGAGATCCCGCAAATCACTCTTAAGTTCCTGATTTGTCGTTTCCAGGTCAAACAGAGCCTGAATCAAATGCAATTGTCAGCACAACCACAGTCTAGAGAGAACATGACATAACAGTTTGCACAGACAGGCATTCTATAAGAGCAAATTTACAAGAGAATGACCTGCAAAGGATCTGCAATATGCCAAGAAACCCTAAGTTCTACACCCACTAGCTTCTGAAGATGCAAATTTCCTCAAAGCAGCAAAAACAAACCTGAGCTACAGACTCTTCAAACTCATCAGGCTCTTGGCCCTTCTCCTTCTGGATTTTCTTCCGAGCTGTAAACATGGCTGCTGAACTTGCAACCTGCACAAAACATCCACGTGGGACACAACCTCAACCCTAATCCTAATCCACGTCTAATAAGCTATCCATACCACACTAACAGCTAGTCGTGACCTCGAATTGTGCGTGCTCTACACAACATGTTCTTAGACTCAATAACGTGTTCTTGCACATTGTACGCACTTATGTCCACATAATAGAAGAACGCGAATCCCACTGAAATACAATGATCGCGAAACAAACTAATTCTATTTGTTTGATTTCTCCTCATTGCACATTGTTCTCGAACTAATAGCCGCTTCCTCCACACAACACAGAAAAGAATACACAACTAAGGCCTCTTTTCTTGGATCCCTTCTTTACCAGGGACATGCAAACTCGACCAAACGAACACATGCTTCACTCTACCTACTAAACTCTCTTTGCCGAATTTCGCTAAACCCTTAAACGAAGAAACAAGCAAAAGGAAGGCAAACATACACAGAAAAAGCGCAGGAAACAGAATGCATACCTTTACACAAGACGGCGAATCGTGCGAAGCCCTCTTTACCAAAGTGCGGCAAACAGCAGAAGAGCAGAATTTTTATCAGGCTGCAGCAGGAGAAGACGAGAAGATAGCCGCAGACGTCTACCGTCCGATCATCTCAATCTACGGCCCACGTCCAGTCTCCACGTGGACGAAACCCTAGAAATGTTCGCAAATCTTTGACAGATGGATATACAACATAGCACTGTCCGATCGCGCTACTGTGAACGAAACCCTCTCTGTCGTCGACGAACCTAAACTATAGTCGAGTGCAGCCGTCGACTCTAACTTGCTCCCACTAGTGTCAACGAAAACCTATTGAAGTTATTCAAAGTGGAAGCAAGGCAAGTACATGAAGGTTGTCGTTTGGTACATGGGTTGGAAGAAACCCCAGCTGTGCTCAGTATGTCACCTTGCACATTAAAATTAAATGAAGAAAACTCAAAAGATGTCCCTTTTGGGTAAGGAACATGGTTTTGCTCCTGCAGATGTACACAGTTTGCTGAGGCTAGAAAATGGCACAGCAAAAGTGTGCACCTGCCAGATATGAGTGTAATAAATATGATCTGACTGCTGCTCCCTGTTTCTGATTGGCCAATCATAATGATTCCTCAAGGTGGTTTGCTATTAGTAGTCTCCCACCTATTTGCAGTCTCAGTCTCATCCGTTTCAGTTTTATGGGCGAGGTTGCAAAAAAGTAAATAACTAAACTTCAATGTGAGACATAAATTTTCAGGCTCATATACTGAGCAGTGCTCACGATTCTCCAACTAAGGGGCCCAGGATAGGGTGCTCTGTAATTTGAAAACTGTAATATGATTTTGTGATTCTTCCATCCATTTAACTAGTTGGGATGCTCTTGATTTTCCTAGGCTAGGATGGCAAACAGATAATTCAAATTCCTCAAAGGAATCACAAAAAGACCTCCTTTGTATATGATCCTCAATTGCTGGGCACAAGCTTTTTAGCATTCAGGCCTCCAGAATTGAAGCAATAGAGAAGAAAAGTTGAGTTCATAAAACTAACTTAATCAACAAAGGTAATATATTTTGTCAAAATGCAAAGCCCTATGATTACATTTTCTTTATTATCCACAATTGTATCTCACAAAGATATATGATCAAGAGACAACATTACTTAAAGTGTTGCAAAAGACAACATTAGGTAGTCTTGGTAATCTTCAATGTACATAACTTCAAAGATTGCAACAAAGACAATAATTGAGGCAAGAAGATCAAGAAATTTGAATTGAGCTTTGAAACTCACTAAACTATAGCACATAGTTTTGTATACACGAGCAATAGAAACAAAAGGCTAGAAATCAAGGCTATCATAGTTTGTCAAACCAAATATTTTCCTTGCTTTTAGAAGCTATTTCTTGAGCAACTAAGTGATGAACTATAAGAAAATTTGAAAAACCTTAAGGTGATTTTTTTTGAGAAAGCCAGAGATGTGAAGGAACAAGAAGAGTTAGGTTTCTAGATTCATAAGCAAGTGTTAAAGGTTCTGGAGAGAGGTATGACCAACACAAACAAACACCAATATACTTTTACTACATGGATTAAAATCATCACATTTCTTCATTAGGTGGTCAAAATTAGAGAAGGATGTTAAAAAATTTTGTTGATGGTTGCCAACTTTGGCTCCATCTTGTTGTGCAACATCTCCACCTTGGCTACATGAAAAAAAAATGAGAACAAAAGAACAAAACAAAACTGCTGCTTGGAACCTCCAAGTCCCCTCATTTCTTGCAAAGCATGAACATGTCTTGTACAAAGGCAGGTTGTGATAGCATGGATGGTTTATGATATGTATAGTGTGTTATTTGCATAAGGCATTTGTACAACTGTCAAAACATCATGCCCTTCCAAGGTTGTGCCCATTTGCACTTGGCAAATAGTCCTAGACTACAAATTTGAAAATTCCATCATTCTATTGGATCTCCCAATCAACCATCTTCAACAACATTCATCCCCTTCAATTTCAGGCTTAACAATTAGGGGCACAAGTGACTTCATATGAACCATGGGATTGATTGTGGAGGTACACAGTTTGAAGAGTGGTAAGTGCCCCACATTCTAGTAATTTACATTAATACTCAATGCATCCAAGAATTGGTATCAAATGGAATTATAGTTGATGCAATCACAGAATTCTGTTGCATGCACAACTATTTGTTCATGGTTTGTCCAAATAATTAAAGCTCTCAATGGATCAATTTCCAATAAACATCCACCTTTGATGTGCCAGATCTCCTTGATGAGATCATTTTTGTGGTAGTAAAAACTCTTCCAAACTGGACAAAGCATCATGAAAATAACCTCAAACTCTTGCTCTCATGGGATGAAAAGCTGGTACTTCTGGACAATACCCAAGAAGGAGCACAGAGTCTCAACACAACATGACCAGACTAGATAAAGTGCTGACCATCACGTTTCTTGAGAGCTGCATACTTCAAGTCTTAATGGTTGACAATACCTAAGCTGTCATGTGCAGAATCATGAATCACCACTGTAAAGTACATTCATTCCTTCACATGTGTTTTGGCAAGGTGACCCAACTTGCTATCATGCTCTCTGTACAACAATATGGGACTCAAAACAGTTGGATGAAAAGGTTGGTTGAACCATCACCATACGACCGGAGGCCTGCTGATTTAACTACAGCCCGGCACAAAGGACATGTCCGCTCCCTCTCAAACCTGTTATTCAAAACAGTAAATCCCACCATGAGAAACCATACACTATTGTCTGCACTATGAAGAGAACAGGCCTTCAGTAATACCCAAGCAATGAGGTCACAGTGGAATAAGGACCATGCTAGAAGAATGAACCCAAGTACTCTTCCATCCATGAGCTTAAAAATCACCCCGAAATGCATGGAACAGAAAAAACCCTGAATTTCTGGACGTATATGCAAGTTAGCTGAATGTTCCTAAAATTGGTTGCTTGAGCTTCCAGATAATATTGCAGAAGAAGCAGCATGACCTTTTGCTATTGCAAAGAAAGATGGTGTTCTTTCAGCCTTTTGGCCAGCCCTCTTAAATTGGATACCTCCAATCCCCCTAACCAAGAGAGTGAAAGTTGCCAAATCATCCCAAGAAGGAAGGCTCCTAGGTTCCCACACTTCTGTACGATGAGCTGACAATTTGATGCTCAGTATTGATGATCACTATAGAGGGTGGTGGCACATATCATGTGTAAACTGGATGTTCAACCCTCAACCCCTTGGAAAAGCACTAGGCTTGATGCTGATGGTGGCACTGTAAGAATATAAACATAATGTACTCCAGGTTATTACATGAAAAAGGGGTTGAAAGAACCCAGTCAAATAGCGTACCATTCAGACACACAGTCTTCACAGAAAACATGTTTGCAACGAAGTGAAATTGGTGCATGCATCTTCTCTTGGCAGATTGCACACATATCTCCTGCTGCAAGCACCTGCATGTCACCCACCATAGCAGACTTCTAACTTTAGTCATTATTTTTGTGTATTTCCGCAGGATGGATTCCCTAAGCTGAAAGACAGACCATGAAAAGAAAATCTGCTGAATATGTACTCCTGTTCATGACGATGCAAAGCTGAGCTTACAGCATGGCCATTTACCAATGTTGATTTTTGTCAAGAAAACATCTCTGACACTAAAGGAAACATGTCAGAATGGGTAACCTGTAAAACAATTTATAGAGTTAAACCTATCATTTTCTAAGATTTCAGAGGTCAGGAGAAGACAAATTGAATAGCAGACGAACCTCTTCACTGGTTGCATAGGCGCCATACTGGACTTCCCTACGTGACAATGCTCGAAGTGCAGCCAAGAATGTTTGGGTCTGTCATCACAATATGATAGCTGCAATTTATACTCCTGAGTTGAAGATATTTTACCCAAAGCATCCATCTGCATATCATATCTACACATGGATGCAAAAACATAGGAAAGCCAATGCATTCTCGAAGTACCTTCTCCAATGTGGAAGTGAGCTTGAATGTCAGGTATAAGCCTGTTGTTAGTGCTGAGAATAGGTTGCCATATTCTTTGTTCAAAAAAAACCGATACCAGACTGGTGCTGGTATCAAGGCACGATACAACAATAGAATATATTCAACTAGAGTCAACAGTTGAGCCTGCCACCCACCAAAGTATTCAATATGTTTTCACTTATGCAATGCAAGTAGACTTTTATCATCCCCAAACCTAAAACCTACTGAGAGAACCACCAGAATCCACTGAGAAGGTGAGGCTAGCCAGACCTGGCGGCGATAATTTCGCCCTCGACTGTTCTTGAAATGTATAAGAAGCCAGGACTTCAGCACCATGGCAGCCTGTCTCACAACAGTATCTACACATGGAAACATGGAGTAAGAAAAAGGCACACTTGTACATATGACATCCTTACTTCAAAACAAACAGAGAAGACTTTGTGGGGCTGAAATCACATTGAAGCAGAGTGAACAATTTTACCATTGACTACGATGATGAAGATGGCTTGCCAGAACATTGGAATATTGCGTGGAGGAAGAAGGACAAGGGGTCGCCACAATGCCCCTGCACTATACCACCAGTACACTCCAACAATGTGCACCAGTAGGCCAATGCCCAATGCCACTAGGAAAATTGGTCTTCTTTCATTCTGCATGCTCAAAAACATCAGCTCCTTCATAAGAACATGCAGGTCATTGTCTTATGTTTAAAGTCCTTTCATTGAACCAACTTAAGATGACAGTTGGAAAATTTGGAGGATACCTTCAATGCAGTTTGCTTTCGCAGTAAGTCATTTGCCTTGAACATTACTGCTGTGATCCATACTGAAACAATAAAACCTGTGACATCAACAAGGAGAAATCAGGGGTTGATCTCCAACTGTTTGCTATTCCAGGACCTCCAGGTCTGCATGTGTTCTTCATAATAGCACATAGTTAGAGCCATAACTGAATGTAGCTGGAACAGACCCTCAGCCTTCAGCACTAACTAGTGTACTAAAATCTGCTTTCAAAAATTATTGCCCATCAAACAACCAGTCTGTACCCATCATTTGACCTTTCATGAATCCCAAAGAAACCATCACATTTGAAGGCACTAATCACAAGGTGAACTAGAGGTAGTGCTTTCTGAATTCCCCAGTCATGTATAGCCACAAATACACATTTTAGCGTAAAACACCTGTGTTGAAATGGCAAGGATGGCAGATATTTCAGTGCAGAGCAAGTGTTTGGGACTCAACAACAGGCAGACCTGAATTAGGTCATCTTTAGAGAGTCATGGTCAGTCTACAAGAACCTCCTGCCAAAAAGCACAAAGGTCCAGAGAGCATATATCCAAAATGTTGAATTCCACCAAATACCTTTGGCTGCATCCTTTCTTTGGAACCAAACAGGCAAAAAAACCCATGATTTTACGCTACAATTTGATCAAGCTGAGGGAAAAAGCTGTGTTTAAGCATGAACTTCATAGAATGAATTTATTCCTGCTTCTTAATTTGTGGTGCAGACAATGAATGAGCCCTGCTCACACAGATCCTTGGTAAAAGAGCATGGTCAACCTAGAATTTGCACCTCTTCCTAGCAAGGAATGTCTGCATTGCTCAGGTGCTGGCCCTATCACTATCTAAGAGCATCCCTTCAAGCACCTGAAGCTCAAGGAGGCAGTGCTGAAGACAGACGGGGCATGTCCATCCATATTGGCTGTTGTGCATTTGCTGGGTTACAGAACCACTTTCAGAAAAAAAAGCTTGTGTGCAATCGACATGCAAAAAGGGACAGGAAAATTCACCTTGCAGATGTTGTCGAATGAAGACCATCAACAGCAATATGGTGAATGGCAAGGCCTGTTCAATCCACCTTGCTAGCTGCTGGAAATCATACCGCTGGGATCCTGCATCCCGCCCGGTATTTGCTGAAGCCCCTTCTGTCTGTGCCACCTCACTGCTGTCCTCAGAGCTGATTGCAACACCTGATGTGCTCTCACTACCAGCAGTTCGTATTGGAAGAAGAGAGGATGGAGAGCCTTGTGATGTACTGGCAGCCCCATCAGCTGCATTCCTTATATTGGCAGGTCCAACACCATGTGCCTGCTCTGGCTCACCTCCTCCAAATATCCTGATAGAAACTTCTGCACCACCATCCCCAACCCTGTTGCTCTCAAGGGATTGTCCCAAGGATCCACTCGCCATTTCCCCACCTTCTTCCACCTGGGAGTACTGTGACCGGCCTCTGATAAGCCCAGTGAGCTCAAGGAGAGCTGACAGCGGAGCTGGGAGAAAGTTGGCCGACGAGAGCTGCATCCCGAACCGCCTGGAACTCGGTATATTACTTCTGTGCATCCCTGAGGCAAGCCCTGCATCCTCCATTGCTTCCCTAACCTCTCTGCGGCCAACTAAATACTACACCCTAATTACAAAACAAGCAGAAATAAGTGCTTGCTTCTATTGTGCAGCACCAGAAAACCTGATTTTGGCACCCTCAAAATGCCCTATTTTCACACATCCAAATCCCGAGCACCCAAAACCTGGTTCTTCAAACCCTTCCAAGCACCCAAAAGAGGAGGCACGGCTTCTTCTCGAACAAAAACTCTAGGCACCAGTCAGAGAATTGATGCAACGCAAACATACTGAACCACATCCAGATCCCCCCATCACACTCTCACACACTGGGGAAAACAGCCATCTCAAAAACCCAGCGTCGACACAAACCCTGATTCAGGCGAAAATTTAAACCCCAACAACAACCAACCCAAACCTACACCATGCAATCATAAACTAGGATCCAACTACGTCAAACACACCCCGAAAAATGAGAAAAAATGAAGGGAAAAGATAAAACAAACTACTGTCGATCCCTAACCGCAAAGCGAGTCCTCAAAGACAGAAAGTCAGACAGTTATGCTCCTTTCAGATATCGGAGACATGTCACATACTTCGCAGTAGAAGAAGAGAGCTTGGCCAAGACTCCAAAACCCTAATAAACTCTGTGCAGTCAGTCTCCAACAACTTTCTCGGGGGCTGCGGGCGGGGGGGCGGGAGTGTGCCTTGCCTTGCCTTACCTTCCCTAGTTCCTCTTAGGCCATCATCAAAAGCATTACAGAAAAACCAGAACAAAAACAATGAAAAAGTAGATGTGAATGGCCTAGAAGAAAATTTTGAAGATGGAGAGAAGAAACTAAGCAAAAGTTACATGGATCGAGAGAGCGAGAGATGATGACGATGAGACAAAACCACACACAGAAGTGAAAGAGCCTTGTGAAGGAGAACTCAAAGGTATTAAATGTCTGCAACAAGTAGCAGAAGACGGGATTGAATTGCGCGGCAGCAATGCGCGAAGCAGACCAGAGTTTCGAAAGGAGCTTGAGAGTCGAGAACTAAGAAACAGAGAAGAAGGGAGGGGAGGGAAGGAGAGGGGTGGCCACAGAGAGACGAGGGAGCAGGTGTGAACGGAAAAAGTCCCTTCAACACAGCACTTGTCTCTCATTGGTGTATCCAGGTCCAGAAACAGAACGAGTGCACATGATTGGGCCAATGCGACACACAACTACAGTCAAGTCAGTTGCGCGTACAGAGCCTGCTTT
>Ga0209208_10010425_pt1 | contig 12059 bp, 15 predicted proteins | sample S1TSphfallax_3_FD_187694 | JGI IMG/M metagenome (GOLD analysis project Ga0209208, IMG submission 187694) | Host-associated microbial communities from peat moss isolated from Minnesota, USA - S1T2_Fd - Sphagnum fallax MG (SPAdes) (version 2) | ecosystem: Host-associated > Plants > Peat moss >...
TTGTCTGCTCCTGCTTCTGATACCTTCTTGTGTGTCTGTTCTTGAGCAATGCCACTAGTCTAGGATCTCCTCTTGCAGTTCCTGAAAACACTGACTTCCCCCATGCTCATCATAGTCAGTGATAATGTACCCTCCTGTGGCAAATTCCATTTTCACCTAATAAGATTGCAACTGAATTCATCAACAGAAGATCACAATTGAACCCATCGAAAGAAAACTGAGATCATCAAATAGCTCAAAGCCACTTGCCAACTCTTCAGAGAGAGTTTCGTGTCCAAGACTGGCGGCCTCCTCTATCAGCTGTTCACCGGTTATCAATCATGCAGTTGCCTTGATGTATTTGTCCGTTGACTGAGCGGCACGAACCGGGGACCGTAATTTTTCTCAAACCTACCGAACCTAGGATCAGGTTCGGGATTGATTCGAAGCTAGGTCGGAGAACGAGCCTGATTTCACTACCTGATCCCGAAACAGTTTCTGACCTTGTAACTGAATCTGAGTTGCCGATACTGATCTTGAACCATTTTCCGAGCCTGGAACCAAGGTTGATTTCCCGAACCTGATCTGGAAGCAGTTTTCGAACCTGAGACGGAGCCTGATTTTCCGAACATGGTCTCGAACCAGCTTTCCGAGCCTGAAACCGAGGCTGATTTTCGAACCTGTCATCTAAGCGGTTTCCGAGCCTCTAATCGAGGCTGCCTTTCCGAACCTGGTCTGGAAGCAATTCCCTAGCCTGTATTGTAACCGAGGCTGATTTTCCGAGCCTGATCTCGAAGCAGTCTTTTTCCGGAAATCCCGCCCTCTAAAATTTGAACTGGAGCTGACGTAGCCCGATTGTAGCCTCAAAATGAGGCCCTTCATCGTGCCTTGTAGCCCCTTAGCCTGCCCCTCCTCCTCCTCGTCCTCCGTAATCACACTTGCTCTTCGGCACGGTTCTCGTGCGCTTTGCTGTTGCAGGTCTAGATCTGCGATACCAGCATGTTCATCAATTTTCTTTAGAATCGAACACTTTTTTGGTGTTGATTTGATGATCTTTTCAGCAAATCATAATAGTGCTTTGTGAAAAAGTTGTGATCGAGTGCTGCTGCTGCAGCAGTGGGATTTTGAGTATATAGCTGCTGCATGTAATATTTGTGCATGTTGGAGAGAGATCATTCGCGTAAGGGAGTATTCTGTAGAGTGTGTGTTGAGCATGGGGACTTACTGCAGAAGTGATGGCATGGACGGTGAAGCTGCAGCAGCGGTGATGAGGCAGAGTGTAGTATTGCAGAGCCTACCGCAGTTTTCAGTTCAAGCAGCTCCCTTACATGCAGCGAGCTCATGTGCACATTATCAGACGTACCCGGGTGCAGATCATGGAGTCCAGATCGTTGTGAAGTGTGATGAATTGCGGCAGATTAGAACAGAAAGATGCGTTCTGAGCTCGCAATTTGAGGATCTGTCTGCAATTGATGTAACTGCGAAGCCTGACATGATGATCGGTGGTGGCGGCCCCGTGCGTACGAGGAAGAAAGTCCGAGCTAAGAGAGTCGATCTGCGACCGCTGCAAAATCTGAAGGGAAAGATCTGCAGCAAATTAGGGAGCGCAATGGTGATCAATAAGTGCAATACTGCAACATCTTACAAGCCTACTGACCTGCCTGAGTCGTCACCTGCTATGTTGGCAAGATCCTCGCAGTTCACGAGTTCAAGCCGATCAAAAGTCGTCACCAAGCAGCGGGCTGCTGCAGGAACTGGAGTCTTTTACACGACTCCCGGAGGTATCTCTGAATTCATGACTTCTGAGGAAGGCCCCGGTCGCGGCAGTGGGGATAATAATGTAGAGCGGCTTTCACAACTGGCAGCCGTGGCCTGCGAGCTGGAGCAGCAGCGAAGTCGAGGCTCACATCAGGGCTTGATGCAAGACCTGAGTAATCAGGTTGTAACATGGAACCGTTCCTGTAAGACAATTCGTGACTGTTGCTCCTTCAGCGCGACGCAGGTTGGACAGCTCTAAACTCACAATTATACCTTCAGCTGATTACAATTTCTCTAATCTACTATGAATCTGCTGTTGCGTCTAAGAATCTTGGCAAAGCACTTCACGTGGATCGATCTAATATTCCAGTACCAGAGGTCTTGTCGGAAAATCTGAGTTGACCGCCTCCAGGATCGGCCATGCACCGTCAAGATCACAAAACAATGATCCGCTAGGGAATTCTTAGGCACTAGCGATCAGTGTCCGAGGAAAATTGCGTAATTCTCCTGCTTTAACTCTCATCGAGAAAGATCCAGATCTATGATAATCCAGTGCATTGTGAAACCTACGCACTTCTGTTTCTAGAGTTCTGCAAAACGTAGGATTTCGAGACTCCTCCTCTGTGCAGGCTGTGAAGATCAAACGTCGGCGGACTCCGAGAAAATCGTGCAGGTTGCAGCTGCCAATTGCTTGGAACTATGCGATGTCAAGACCTATGCAGCATGATGTCAATTATAAGTCGCCGGTTGGAGGTGATCCGTCCGCGAGTGATTCCTGCAGCCGGCCAGACATCACTGTGCTGATCGATTGCAGCGACGTTCGATCAAATGAAAGTCACGTCGGGGAGTCCGTGACGAAGAATCTTGCTGCGTGTACTTCCATGACGCTCAATTCGAGAATGGATCATGAGTGCTCTGATCAAAGCCGAAATGGAAAGATCCTGACGGATCCGAACTTGGCTTCTTCTGAGCTTTCCCGTAGTACCGATGACTTGACTCGGAGTGCAAGAAGAAACAATAGTGCCGATAGCAGCAGCTCGGGCAGCGGCGGCGGCGCTGATACTTCGATTTTGTCGAAGTTTCAAACATTGAAATGTGCTGCTGGAACAAAAGAGACGCTTGGCGATCGGTGCGTCAAACGTGTTTTGCAATTTGTTGAAGAAAAAGGGCGTGTGCCGGAGAAGCTCATACGTGTAGCTTTGGGAAATAACCCTGACATCAGCAAAGCACTGAGACGGTAAGGTGCTGCTTGGCAACAACAAAAATTTCCTAATCTGCAGCTTCGCAGAGTTCCTTCCTTGATCAATCGTCGTGTGAATGAATTTTCACAAAGTCTTGTACGTAACTTCGGAAGGTTTTGAGTCTCGGTGGGCGTCTGTCTCTCTGTTCACGATCTGTGTGAACTCGCAGATTGTTGAAAGAACGAAGAGTCCAGCGACTTGGGAACGGAAGGAAGGACTCTGCATATGTGTATATGGTAGGTGCATGTACAGCCCTTGTAAGAAGTTCCTTACAGTTAGACTCAGATCCGTCAGAAATTATGGAGATGGGTCAGATTCTACTGAACACTGCATATTGCGTTCTAATTGCAACCAAGTCAGTCAGGGGTTTGGGAACTGCCCAATTCTGACTGCAAGGTGGTGCTGCTGCAGAAGGCAGAGGAGTCAGACTTCTAAGCAAACAGATAGGGCATCAATTCTTGCCTAGATTGTGTTTGGCATATGCATAGCAAAGACAGAAGAAATGTGGGTGGGATTGTTTTAGGGTTAGAACCTGGACAGAATGGATGACTTTGGTTTTGTGTGTGAGTGGTATGATGGAGCACAGGCTGCCCCTGCTGGATTCTGTGAGCTTCAGGTGTTGAAAACATCGACTACTGCTACTGCTGGAAACCACTTCCCTCTGTTACAGCCAACTCCAGCAGTGTCACAAGTTGGCTCATGCAGTGCCAGTAAATGCTTTGAAGGAGCTGCTCCTTATGCCATCAGCTCTTGTGCATCTGGATGATTGATCTTCCACAAGTGAACACATGGTACTGGAATCTCTCTCTTTCTCTCTCCCTCCCATCACTTTGTGGCACATTATGTGACCAAAATAGCTAGTTCTGCAGTGTACATGGATATGGGCTTTTGTCTCTGGTTGCAAGAAGCAGCTACTTTTGGGTTGCTGCTTTTGTTCAACTGCTATGTGATCATCGACTTCAGCAACAACAAACCTGCAAGTTCTGAAGCTGATGATCCCTAAAGACTTACATCATCAAACTGCAGAACCCTGCAATAACTACCCATTGTATTCCTTGAAACCCACCAATTTGTTCTTGATGAGCTTTGTGCATATAGTGAGCACGAATCATGCCATACACTTCAGAATCAGATGCAACTTTTTTGCACAATTCTGCAACTTGGCAAAAACTTCCAGAATTTTTTCCTTTTCAGGACTAACTGAGCTACATGAGTTTGCTCAGGCTTGATTTCCATGAACTTGACATGCACCAAATGTTTTGCCTAAGGATGGGATGATGCCGAAAACCTACTAAGCCAGCAATACATGGATTATTGCTGCTGATTTCTTGTCATCATCATAAATCATCATCAACACATTGCTTGCAGAGCCCATTGCAGGATCCAAGTTTTTCCATCATTCCCTCCTTTTCACATACCAATGTTTTTGTTTGTATTCTTTGATGCTCACTTTGTTCCATTTCTAAACTTCGTTCCATGACACATCTATCTAACATTTTAGATAAGAGTGAATTAATGTTTCCATGTGCAATAATGATGCACACTGCTCTCGTGAATGTACTAGAGAACGGGCCATAGAAGGTCAATTCTGTCAGGCAAGCACTTGGCAGGGAGGGCACACCTGGCAGAATCAGCCTTCTATGGCCACTTCACTAGCATCAGAAGTAGGTAGGTCACAAGAGACGAGAGGTAGGCAGTGAGTGACACTAATAGAAGGTAGGAGTAATTGCCCCTGCTTTTACTGAACTGAGAAATTAGAAGGGAGAGGAGGGGGAGGAAATGAATATACAAGAAGGTCATTGTAACTTGAAGGATTGGCAAACTCCCTTCTCTAGAGGGCCTCTAGAAGGTAGTTATGCGTATCAAACACAAGGGACATGGGACGTGGGTTGTTTGGCAATGCTTTTTAATGTCATGCCTAGTGGAATGTGATCAATTTAGTATTAACTTTACTCACTAAGTATATACCAACCTAATTGCTCATAGCTCTACTAGAAAGGAGATGATGTCTAAGGTTAGTTTCAAGTATTCCCTATATATTACTAATGTGACTTTTCTTTCCTCCTCCTTTCTTTCTGGCCTGTTGTGCCTTCAGCCACAACTTAGGAAAAGACCTTTATGGACTTTGTGCAACTTACATGACATACAATCTTCAAGATGTATGAACACACAAAATGGGAGAGAATGTGCAGAGAATTGCTTAAGGGCAGGTTTCAATTATTTGTGTAAAATGTCAAAATGTGACCAATTTATACAACAATAGTGTGTATTATGTGTACATATTATGTATGCACTAAATAGATGACATGACTTCAATGCAGCAGAAGGCTCAAAAGCACCACAGGATGAGGACAGGGTGCTGAACAAATCAAAGTTTTCCTTAGATTTTTTTTGTTGTACCTGATAAACTCTGTCAATTATGTTTGAAATTGATGGAATCTCAATGAAGGACATGCTTGGTGTGCAGATTTAGGGAAGGGATTCTTTGTTCTTTCACTTTAAGGAACAGGGTTTGATATGATGTAGAGCAATTTGCTAATCTATGGACACAACTAATAGGGGAAGCATGCCCAAACTTGCATTGGAGACTTAGAGTAGACCCACTAGCAAACATATCCAAACTTGCATTTGAGACTGGAGACTGAGCTCATTGCACTCAGCTGCATTTAGAGTCCATCATAGGGGTCAGTTTAACTTTGCATGCTGTTTTTTTTTTTTGCAACAAGAGGAAACATCAATTCCTGCCATTTTGTCCAACAATGGCCTCATGATAATGTCTTCTCATTAATTCTCATTACAAAGTTTTAGTTATTGCACATGGATAAATATGCAACCCACCAGACAAGAAACAGGTTACATATCTATCGATCTGCAAGAACCCAAAACTTGGTTTTTGTTGTTGTTGATCTAGTGTGTGCACTTCAAATCTCCAAAATATCTAAAGTGAAGCTGGTGCCATTCAGAGGAGCAAGCTGTAAAATCAGAGTTCCACCTAAATGTTTTGTGAATAGGAGAGAAAGTAAGTGCTTTCTGTTCAAACACTATTCCATTCTCCGCAACAAATGTACATTACTTGCAGACAGACAACAGCTCCCCATACCAGACCACTCCAGTCCAAATTCAAGGTCTCATCATTGATGCAAAATTCTGTTACATACAACAATTTTGTTGGCGTGCTTCCTTTGCTTCTTTTTTAGGTTATATTTTCTTGGCTTTTAGAGTGTTCCAGCAAATGACATTTTGCCTGATTGCATTTGATTGTGCAGCAGCAAACTGTGTTGCAATATTGTATGGACAACCGCCAATTTTTTCACTGGTGGTATATCTGTATTTAACAATAGATCATGATACTCATTCAAGCTAATATGTCCAAATGCAGAGAAAAGTGTTTCCTCCTTGCCATGGTCAACAATGGAATCCTTCTGAGGTGTCTCTCCTTCCAGGATTCCAAAACATCCTCAGACAACCCCTTCGATCATGCAGCAATGCAGTTATGGTAAAATTATCTCTCTACAAAACAATCTTAGCAGGTGTCACCACAGCTAATTTCTTCAATATTGGCAATTTGCTAAGGCACTCTTGAGTCTTTGCAATCAGATAACAAAATTTCCCAGTCCCTCTCCACAACTGGACAATGACAGTAGTTTGCTGTTGACCAGCAAACTGCCTTTAATCATCTCAACAAAAATCAAACTATTATCCCAAATTGGATCCATTATCTGCTATAATCAACAACACTCACTGCTTCAATTATTGTGTTTTAAGGGAAGAAGTTAAGAGCAGAAACTCTTTAAATAGTACAAATTCAACACACAATCAATATAAGCAGCAACAACACTACCTATCATGAGTGAGTTTTGTAGCAGGTTTACTATGAGAATGTTGACTACACCCCTCATCAAGCTAAGCACTTCCAATGTTTCATGTCATTCCCCAGAAGTAACATCATGGGGATGGAAGGACTTAACAATCCATAAATGGACCTTAAGTGAACCATTAATCGGGTACCTACCAAGCAGCCCAAAGAAGAAAATTTGAATTGTGATTCCTTGCACTGACATCACTCATACCACATCCACTTGAAGTGTAAATTTTGACCCTTCCATTTCCAAGCAGATTGAATCAACCCATTGCCATAATACATGGCGGTCAACCCCAATCCCTAGGCCACTGAACCATTGATGGAGGCTGTAAAGAAGAATAATACAACAGTTGAAAAGAAGGAAAAGTTGCAAGCATTCATTCACATGCAAATCTATATCAACAGCAGCACACATTCACATGCGAAAGTGCAACTACTGCTTAAGTTGCACAGCCAAAAACTTCAGGCATATCACACAAGGACTACTCCATATGTCCAAAGATTCTTGATTAGCTGCAGCACAGGGTCAATTCACATAAGAGAACAGTTCATGTACTGCCTCCTACAGGCTTGTACAGATATATTGCTATGCAGATACATACCCTTTGTGTGCATGCATATTGTGACAAAAACCCTAAATTCCTATCACAAGAACAACCTCCCAGTATCTCCAGACTTAGGGAGTCCCTTCAGAACATCACGAAGGGCATAATATACATTCTCACACTTGTGGTCAGTCAGCATGTTGCCAGACAAAATTATAGGGCCAAATCCAGTACCTGGATGTCCCCTCAGCAAAACATGCCCTTCTCTGCCCTGTGATTTCCCTGTGTTCTCAGGCCTCTGAATTGGCTGGCCTCCACAAATAAACAAAAGAGTTCCAGGAACAAGAAGTTCCGCCTCTTCATCATTAACAGGCTGCTTGGGTTCAGTAGGGTTTTTCCCAACTACTTCTGGATGCTGCTTTCCCGTCTTGTCAAACTTTTTGATCACATCAGTCCTCATCATTGATTCTTTTAGGATTTCATGGTTGACCTCATCCTCTTCATCTTCCTCTGAAGGACAAGCATATGCAAGACAGAAAATTGTTATCATTTCTGAGATTAGAAATCCAGAACTTTTCTGCCAGACAAACTTTGTTAATCTAGTCAGCCTAAAAAGAAGTTGGTGGAAAGAAACACAGCCTGGAAAATTGCATGCACTCAACCAGGGGAGTGAAATTAGTGTGCACACAGCACAATACCAGCACAACAAAAAAGCTAGTGAATGATGTCCCCTCATATGATGCATAAAACATACCACATTTGCATCCCATGTCTTTCTTTCCCAAAAATCAAATTTCAAATTCAGGAAGAGAAGAAGAGCTTACTTTCAGGGACAGGGGAGGTGAGATGAACATAGGCTGCATAGCGACGAGCCACATCCTGCATTGAAGAGAACGTATTCAAGGTGCCTTCCACAAGCTCCACAAGACCCTTATGATCCTCACTTTCCCTCAACAAAGTCCTGCAAGTTCACTCTCCTTTGTCCACCAAGTTAGGTCTGTGCAACATACTGTTTGTGCATCACTACTCTCCACCATATGGGTGAATGCATGCTTGTGTTTCAGGCTGGATTAAACAGAAAAGCAATGAGTTTCATACTTCTAGCCATTCCTTATAAGTCAACAATGTTAAAGACAAGAAATAACTGCACAATGCAGACTCAAACCTACCAATCAGTATCAAGAATTTCATTGCGAAGTCGGACCAAAGCTGCTGTATTCATGCGTGGAATTACATCATCCTGCAGAACCACTTCAGAAATCAGCAAACCTCTTTATGCAAAGTAACCAATACAAAATCAACATCTCCACAACCTCATAAAGCAAGAGTAATGACCAATGGATTGATGCATACAGAGGGTTCTGATCACATCTTGGTTTTCTATAAGAGTCTCACCTGCAATACAATTGTTGTGATAAAACTTTCAGAATTGATTGCTAGTATTTTGGAGACACAAGGTGGGGTTGAGACTGAAACAACTTTGATCGCATCTGGAGAAATCCCAAGATCTTCTTTGGCAGTCTGCCTCAGCATCATAGCTAGTATTGAAGCTGTTGAGCCTCCTAAAGAATGCCCCACAAGTCGCAGCTCGTATCCCTGTCATCATATCTTCACTGAACCTCAATCATTTTACAATCTCAAGGAAGACATGCTTCTGGGAAGAAGCATAGTGTACATATATTTTGCACATTAAATCAAACAAACAACCCTGGGCATTTGCCATTAAACTGCCAATACTGAAAACAACCCTGGAAAACACACCTCATGCTCTTGTAAGCATTTACGTAGAGTGGCAATCTCATGCTGCACAAACCACCGGGCACCTTCAACACTGCCATAATGCACACTCTCTCCATCCAAGATGGCAGCATGCTCACTGTGGGTTGCTAAATCTGTGATGAGGTCATGCATCGTATGTGTTCCCCGAATGCACATTATTACAAGCTTGTGGCGGGTATCCACAGCAATATAGTAACCTGGACGCATAACACTGGATGTGTCCTCAAACTTCACCACATTTCCCTGTTGAAGCATGCTAACTCGAGCTAGTCCTGCGGGACCCTTCATGTATGATCCCCGTGCTAGCTCCACATAGTAAATCAAGTCTCCCACCTGCCTTATCACACCAGTTTATCATTGGCACAGAGGAGTTGTAAAAACACCAGCAAATAGAAAATTTCCTCAAAAGATTGGGAAGTACTCAGAATTTTGCAATGAAAGAGCAACAACAAAACTCATGTAGATGACCAGGAAGGTAAAAGTACCAGATGGTCTGATGCGACTGGGTCACCAGCAAAAGTATTGCCAGCCATGTTAGAAGCATGACGAACAGAGAGGAGATAGAGACCGAGAGTGAGGTCAGAGATGCTCCATTTCTGCATACCCGATGTTGTCTTGAGGATGCTAGCAGCGATGTCTACCAGTGAACCAGGCCCTGGCCCTTTTTCTGTCATCAAACAATGATCCCCCATTATTACAATACAAAAATCCTTCAGTGACAGACTCTCTAATCACACGAGAAAATATGCAAAAAGTTCACACATAGAGTTTTGGAGGAGATTGAAATGGCATGTATGCCTGCTGGTAATGCTCGTTTGTACAGTTTCAACGCTGGCTCTAACATATCTGTCAGCCATGCTATTTGGCCTCCTTGCTTCCTGTCCTGTTGCCCTCCCTCCATTTCCTCTTCAACTGGGCTCTTCTCCACTGGCAGCACCAGTTCTGCCACCAATTTTCATCATCAGTCCCTGTCCTTCTCATGGTACTCAACTTGTGCAAATCTGCACACTTTCTTTAAGAAGGTGTGCAGATTTGCATGTCATCTTAAAGCCAGGCCAGAAATTCTGTCTTTGTTCTTTCTACAAACAAAAGACCCACACATGGTGGCACAAGTGCAGAGCTCATACCCTGTTGACACCGGGTCTCCCTTATGGTATCAGCAGCATCCCTACCAGCATCCTGGACTCGTGTTGTGAAGGTACTCTCCTGCATCTGCTTCACTGTCCCCTGCTGCCACCTCTGCAGTCTCCTTACTGCTGCCACCAAGTTGCCCCCTGCAATAGCCGAGTCCCGACCTCATCCCCTTGCACAAAAGAACCATGCAAGCTAAATTTTTTTTGTCTCCCAGTCTCAGAGATACACTTTCGAATGTTTGAGCCACGGACCGCAGCAGACCTCACGGTCACATAAACACAGAGAATCTGTATGCGCGCGTGTGTGTCCCTCTCGACATTCTTGCGACTTCAAGCTCATGCAAGTAACTGGGACACAAAGTAGGGATCCAAGCAGACATCAAGTTTCAGAAACAAAATACAAGCAAGCATAACGACAAGGAGAAGGAGAGAAATTACTGGGGACGGGTGGGAGTCGATGACCAGGTGCCATCCTGAAACTCTCTTCTTCTTCTTCTTCTTCTTCTTCTTCTGCTGCTGCTGCAACTTTTTCAACCTTCAACTCCACCACACAATCTCATCGCCCAAAGAAGAACTATCCTTTGCAGAACAGAGAGATTTGCTTGTCCAGTTGCACCTCCGCGATTTCGAATGCTAGTCGATTTCTACAACAAGGGGTTCTGAAGAAGAAGAAGAAGCTTATATGCACTCAAGGAAGAAGAAAGCTCAAAGGAGTTGAAAATGGATGCTCAAGAAGAATAGGTTCATAGGACCACCTTCTCCTCAAGAGGGGTTTAAGGAAGAAGGAAAAAGGAATGATCTTTTTTACGGTTACGACCATATTTCATTGTACTCAAAAAAACAGAAAGAAAATCTCATATGCACTCAAGGAAGAAGAAAGCTCGAAGGCGTTGAAAGTGGTTGCTCGAGGAAGAAGAGGTTCACCGGAGCTCCTCGTCCTCCTCAAGAGGGGTTTAAGGAAGAAGGTGAAAGCAGGGAATTTCGACGGTTAGAAGCATATGTAGGAGCATATCTCATTTGTACGGAAAAAAAGCAGAAAGAAAATCTCTTCTTCTCAGACACGAAATCTAACTGTTGGCAACGATCCTTGCACAGGTTAAAAGAACATGTTTTGAGAATTTTGCATCAAGCCGGACACAGGGAGAGAGAGAGAGAGGATTTTGTATTCTTCTTCTCCAAGTCTTGCTTTCGTTGTGTTACGGGGCAGCTCAACTTGGATCAGAATGCTTTCCAGTAATTTGCAGATTTTCTCATACTGCTGGCCAAGAAAACTGTTGCATCATGCAACGAAACTTCCTTTTTTGGGCTGGTAGATCCAAGACAAAGTGCTCTAGCATTTTCTTTGATAGCTCCAGAGAATTGCGCAATCAAAGATTATGAAGCATTCACATTGTGGCCATCTTTGCAATTGTCATTGTTGTTTGTAAGACTACACAATTATGCCAGCTCTGTAGCTGGTGCATGAGGGAACAGCAGCAGGCTTAGCATTCTGCATAGCTTTTGTTACATAGCAAGCTTCTTTCAGTTTATTGGAACCTCTTTCTGTATTCTATAGCATCAAGGTTGTACTGCTTACACCAGCATCATTCTGGCCATCTGGATTTGGATGCATAGAGGCACAGATTTGCTGACACACATGATATCTTTTGCGGTGATGCAAATTTTGACAAGAGCGGTCAACAGCTCTGGGGGCATGGGAGATTCATCTAACCACAACTTGTAATTCTTCACTTTCTTCATGAGCAAACACGAATTTCCACTT
>Ga0209208_10010427_pt1 | contig 12058 bp, 13 predicted proteins | sample S1TSphfallax_3_FD_187694 | JGI IMG/M metagenome (GOLD analysis project Ga0209208, IMG submission 187694) | Host-associated microbial communities from peat moss isolated from Minnesota, USA - S1T2_Fd - Sphagnum fallax MG (SPAdes) (version 2) | ecosystem: Host-associated > Plants > Peat moss >...
CCGGGAGGCCGACCATGGAGCCGGTGACCCACGTGCTGACTGGGGTGTGCCTGGCACGCAGCGGTCTCAACCGCAAGGCCGCCTATGCCACCGTGACGGTGGCGCTCGCCGCCGAGTTCCCCGACATCGATGAGCTGTGGAGCCTGCGCGGGCCCGTGGAGGGCTTCCTGCACCATCGCGGCATCACGCATACGTTTCTGGGGTTGCCCTTCGAGGCGGCGCTGCTGGTCGCAGCGATGGCGGGCGTGCACCACTGGCGGCGACGGGGCCGGCGCAGCCCAGCGCAGGACGCTATGCAGGCGGGCGCGGCTCCTGCGAGTGGCGCACTGGCGAATGGCGTGCCGGTCCGCTGGGGACGGCTGTACCTCTGTGCCCTGGCCGGGCTGCTGAGCCATCTGCTGCTGGACTACACGAACAACTACGGCATCCGGCCCTTCTTCCCCTTCGACCGCCATTGGTATGCGGCATCGATCGTGTTCATCGTCGATCCGGTGATCCTGGCGCTGCTGGCGATGGCCCTGCTGCTGCCGCAGGTCTTTGCGCTGGTGGGCGCGGAGATAGGCGCAAAGCGGCCGCCGTTTCGCGGCACAGGATGGGCGCGGGCGGCGCTGGTGGGCCTCGTGCTGTGGTGGGGGCTGCGCTGGGTGCAGCATGATGCGGCGGTGCGGCTGGCGATGCAGCAGAGCGTGGCCGAGCCGCAGCCGGCGCTGGCGGCTGGCCCGGCGGATGTAGCTGCGGCGTCCGCGGCTCTGGTACCCCGGCCCGACGAGCCGCCACCGGTGTTCCGCGCGGCGCAGCGGGCGCTGGCCAGCCCCGATCCGCTCAACCCGTTCCACTGGTCGGCGGCGGTGGACTTCGGCACGTTCTACCAGATCGCCGAGATCGATACCCGCAGCGGTGCGGTGGAGCCGGCGGCGACGACCTATGCCAAGCTCTTCGGCGACAAGCTCTACGGCGAGACGCTCGACGCCGGGCGGCCGGTGGCCGCGGCCGAGCGCAGCCCGCTGGGCCGCGCCTACCTGGACTGGTCGCCCATGCCGATCCTCACCGTGGCGAGGCCGCTGACGCCGACCGATGCCGCCGGCGGGGATGACTCAGGTGCAGGCGACCCCGGCGCGGCCGGGCTGACCGTGGTGACCTTCCGCGACCCTCGCTTCATGGGCGGCTGGATGAAGGAGAATGTGCGCAGCGCGCTCACCGGCACGGTCTCGCTGGATGCCCGCGCGCGCGTGGTGCGGCAGACGCTCGACGGCAGGGCAGAGCCCTAGGCACACGCGCGCCGCGCGTGCGGGGCAGGAAGAATCCCGTACAATCGCAATTGAAGCGCCTTTGGCCGCAGCCCCCTCCGCCGGCCGCGGCCACCCAATTCATTTCAGAAGGCCCCGACCATGATCGCCATCCTCGTCCTGTTTCTCGCCGCATTGAGCCGTCTGCTGCCCCATGCGGTGCACGGCTTGCCGTTCAACTTCACGGCCGTGGGCGCGGGGCTGCTGTTCTTCGGCTCGCGGCGGCCGCGCTGGCAGGTGGTGCTGGTGGTGGCGGTGATGGCGCTGATGGATGTGGTCTATCGCTATCCGTTCCATGTGCGCGGCTATCTGGTGACCTGGGCGTGGTACGGCGCGGTATGCCTGCTGGGCAGCGCGCTGCTGCGCCGTGTGACTACGCTGCGTGTGCTGGCGGGCGTGCTGGCCTCGGCGACGAGCTTCTTCCTGCTGAGCAACTTCATGGTTTGGGCGATGAGCGCAATGTATCCCAGAAGCGCGGCCGGCCTGGCGATGTGCTACGCGGCGGGGCTGCCGTTCTATGCCAACGACCTGGTCTCGACCGGGTTGTGGGCCGGGGCGCTGTTCGGCCTGCCGGTGCTGGCGGCGCGGCTGGCCGAGGATACGGGCGTCGGCGACCGCGCCTGAGCCGTATCCACATATGTAGCTGGCTCTGCTTTCCATGCCTTGACGCCAAGTCCGCGAAGTGGGCCGAGTTAAACAAGTTAAACACGTTTCGCCACGGCTGCCGTCGCGAAACGTGGGCGTAGACTCTGCGCACCTTGCGTCAAGGCTTCTCTGTCTCGTTGCCTTGGTGATATAGCTGGATACCAGCCCGCGGCTGGACGCGGGTGGGCCACGCACCCGAGGGAGAACGCTGCATGCAGGCTGGACTGGGCGGACGCAGGGCGGTCGTCATTACGGCCAGCGACCGCTGCTTCGCGGGCACGCAGGTGGACCTCTCCGGCCCGGCTGTGGCGGCGCTGCTGCGCGCGCGCGGCGCGGAGGTGGGGGAGATCGTGGTGATGCCCGATGAGCGCGGGCCGCTGGAGGCGGCGCTGCGCGAGGCCGCCGCGCGGGCCGCGCTGGTGGTGACCACCGGGGGTACCGGCCTGGCGTCGCGCGATGTGACGCCGGAGGCGACGCTGGCCGTCTGCGACCGGATGGTGCCGGGGCTGGCCGAGCGGATGCGCCGCGAGGGCCATGCGGAGACGCCGTTCGCCGCGCTGGGCCGCGGCGTCTGCGGTATCGCCGGGCGGTCGCTGATCGTGAATCTGCCCGGCAGCCCGCGCGGCGCGGAGAGCGCGCTGCGGGCGGTGCTGGACCTGCTGCCCCACGCGCTCGACCTGCTGGCGGGCGAGACCGAGCATCTGGCCGGACATCCGTTGTAGCGGCCAGCAGGATAAGATGAAGGTGGTGAAATCCGGTCCCATCGCGCTCCTGCATAAGCTCTCGGTGTTTCTGTTTGCCACGCTGCAGCCGCTGGGCGTCTGGGGTGTGGGCGGGCTGGCGCTGCTGGACTCGGCGCTGGTGCCGATCCCGGGGTCGATGGACGGGGTCATCATCGGCTACGTGCATGCGCAGCCGGGCAAGTTTCTGCTGTACTGCCTGATGGCGGCGCTGGCCTCCACGCTGGGCTCGCTGGTGCCGTTCTTCGTGGGCCGCGCGGGCGGGGAGCTGGTGCTGCTCAAGCGCATCGACCGGGAGCGCTACGAGCGGCTGCGCGACCGCTTCGAGCGGCAGGAATTCATCGCCATCCTGGTGCCTTCCATGGGGCCGCCGCCCACGCCGCTCAAGCTCTTCCAGTTCGCCGCCGGCGTCTTCGAGATGCGGCTGTGGCCTTTTTTGCTGGCCACCTTCTGCGGCAAGATGACGCAGTACCTGGTGTTCTCCCTTTTGACGATCTGGTTCGGCCCTACGCTGATCCACTCGCTGGGGGTGGCGATGCACCGGCACATGAGCGTGGTGGTGGGGATCTCGATTGCGGCGCTGCTGTGGCTGCTGTTCTACGTGGTGCGCAAGCTCTTCGACCGCCGCCGGGGGACGCGGCTGCCGTTGGAAGAGGACGAAAGCTGACGAGTCCAGGCGCTGGGCCGGGATGAGAAACGGCGCGGGATGAGAAAATAACTTTGCCCAGGCAGAAGGAGACACCGCGCGCAGGCCGCCGCCGGCGCAGTTGTGGCCCTCACCACGCAACCTTCGCCACGGCCCATCCGTCACAGACCTACGAGCCCCTTACGACACCCGATGCCCACCACGCCTCCCCAGATCGAAGATGGAACCGCGCAGCCGGAGACCCCGGCCGCGAACCGCGTAGCTCCTGGGCCCGAACTTCCCGAGCCCGAGCGGTACGAGGGTGAGATCCAGCCGGAGACGCCCGAGCCGGGCAAGCCGCTGACCTTCGTGCCGCAGGACGCCTCCAGCGCCAAGCCCATCCGCATCCGCACCGCGCGCTACGGCGAGCTCGAAGAGCATGAGCTGATCCACCTGCTGGATTCGATCGAGGACGAGCGGGCGCGCGCGCGCTTCCGCGAGTCGGTGTACATCTCCGTGTTCGTGTGGATGGTGGTTGCCTGGGTGGTGCTGTATGGGCCGCGCTACCTGTGGCATGCGCCGGAGCTGGTGAACCCGGCCGATGTGCTGAAGCAGCGCGCGATGGTGCAGCTGAACGCGCCGGTGCTCTCGCCGAGGATGAAGTCGCCCGCGCCGCATGCAGCGCCCAAAGCGCCGGACAACCGCACGCTGGAGCACCTGCGCGCGACCGAACCCAGGCCGGCGCCGGCCGCGCCGACGCCGGCTCCCTCCGCGCCGGCCGCTGCGCAGCCCACACCGGCCACGCCGCCGCCGCCCACACCGCAGCCGCAGCCCTCGCGCACCCCGCCGCCGGTGGTGGCCGATGCACCCACGCCGCAGCCGCCCACCAAGCCCAACTTCGGCCGCCAGGGCTCGGCCGGCAGCACCATTCAGGACGCTATCCGCGGCGCGGCCAGCAACCCCGGCGGCAGCGGCGGCGTGCCCGCGCCCAGCGGCGGCCGCGGCTCCTTCGGCGGCGTCGACATCCTCTCCGACACCCGCGGCGTGAACTTCAACCCCTACCTCGCCAAGATCATGCGCGAGATCTACAACCAGTGGATCCCTCTGCTGCCGGAGGAGACCCGGCCGCCCCTGAACAAGAGCGGCTACACCCAGCTGCGCATCACCATCATGAAGGACGGCACGCTGCACGTGCAGGACGGCGTGCACAACGGCATGGTGCTGGAGTCCTCCACGCACGACCGCGCCATCGACGAGGCGGCGTGGGGTTCAGTGACCGGCGTGGGCCAGTTTCCGCCGCTGCCCAAGGAGTTCGACGGGCCGCAGCTGGAGCTGCGCATCCGCTATCTGGTGAACCAGCGCCCGCAGGAGTAAAAGCGCCGCGGCAGTAAAACGACCGCAGGAGTAGACCCCGATGGCGCGAGCCCGGACGCCGGCCACAGCACGCGAGCACCGCGCCGCCCCGCCACGGGCCCCGGAGCCCTCGCGGGCGCTGCAGCGGGAGCGCGAACAGCGGCAGATCGATATCCAACAGCGTGAGCCGGTGGAGCGGCGCGCGATGGTGCGCGGTCTGCTGCTGCTGGCTGCTGTGGTGCTTGCGCTGAGCGTCGCGCGCGCGGGGCTGGAGCGCGTGCTGGTGCCGGGATGGTGGACGCAGTGGTGACGGGCGTGCATCCCACGCCGCTTCTGGTCGTGGTCGTCGGACCCACGGCGAGCGGCAAGACGGCGCTGGCGCTGCGGCTTGCCGAAGCCCTCCAGGGAGAGATCGTCAGCTGCGACTCGCTGGCCGTCTATCGCTGCATGGAGATCGGCACGGCCAAGCCCTCGGCGGCGGAGCGCGCGCGTGTGCCGCACCTCTGCCTCGATCTCTACTGGCCCAATGAGCCGTGCACGGCGGGCGACTGGGCGCGGGCGGCGCGGACGGCGCTGGAAGAGATTGTTGCGCGCGGGCGGGTGCCGATCGTCGCCGGAGGTACGGGGCTGTACCTGCGCGCGCTTCTCGATGGCCTGGCGCCCGCGCCGGCGCGGGATGAGGCGCTACGTGAACGTCTGCGCGCCCGCGAGCAGAAGCACGGCGCGGGCTGGCTGCATCGCGTGCTCGCGCGGCTGGACGCGCGCGCGGCCGCGGCGGTGCATCCGCACGACACACCCAAGCTGGTCCGGGCGCTGGAGGTGACGCTCGCCGCCGGCCGCCCGCAGAGCGAGCAGTGGGCCGCGGGCCGCGATGCGCTGGCGGGGTACCGCGTGCTCAAGTTCGGGCTCGCGCCGGAACGCGCCCAGCTGTATGCGCGCATCGATGCGCGGGCGGCGGCGATGTTCGACCGCGGCCTGGTCGAAGAGACCGCGGCGCTGCGTGCGCGCTTCGGCGAGGGCTGCCGCCCGCTGGCCGCGCTGGGCTACGCGCAGGCCATGGCCGAGCTGCGCGGCGAGCTGACGCGGCCGCAAGCGGTCGCGGCCACGCAGCAGGGCCACCGCAACTACGCCAAGCGGCAGGGCACGTGGTTTCGCCGCGAGCCGGCGATGCACTGGCTGAACGGCTTCGGCGACGCGCCCACGGTGCAGACGCAGGCGCTGCGCTGGATCGAAAAGCAAAATGCAGAGCTGGCGCCAGAGTCGAATCAACTCCAGCGCGAAGGCAGGGCGTGAATGGACGGTGTGCGCATGGACAAGTGGCTGTGGGCGGCGCGGTTCTTCAAAACCCGCGCGCTGGCGGCGAAGGCCTGTGAGCTGGGCCGCGTGCTCTCGGGCGACGCTGTAGCCAAGCCGGCGCGCGAGGTGCGCGTGGGCGACCGGCTCACGGTGCGCAAGGAGGGCGAGGAGTTCGTGGTGGACGTGCTGGGGCTGAGCGAGGTGCGCGGCCCAGCGGCGACGGCGCAGGCGCTCTATCGCGAGACGGAAACCAGCCGCGCGGCGCGGCTGCTGTTGGCCGAGGCGCGGCGCGCGGAGTTCGCGGTGGCCATGCCGCCGGCGCGGCCCTCCAAGCGCGACCGGCGGCAGATCAACCGGCTGCGCGGCCGCGGCTGATGGCCCCGAGGCTTCCCCAGCACGTCGGCGGTCAGTGCGCCGGCGGCGCGTCCTCGTCCACCCAGTAGCTGCTGCGGGCTTCGAGCGAGAGCTGGGGATACGCCGGCAGCTTGAGCGTGAGCGCGTGCAGGCCCGGGTGCGGCGACTGCGGATGGAAGCTCAGGAAGTAGCGGTTGGGCACATGGTTGGAGATGGTGAAGAGGTCGCGCTGCAGCGACTTGGCGTCCTTGAAGCTGTAGTACTCGCCGCCGGTCAGGTGGGCGACGGTCTCCGGCACGTTGCGGCGCAGGCTGTTGACGGCGGCGATCTCGGCGATGCGGGCCAGGCGCAGCGGGGGCAGCAGCTGGGCGAGGCAGTCGAAGTCCTGCGCGGCGGCGCTCTGGGTGGGTGCGGCGGGTTGGCCCTCGGCGTCGGTGCCGTTGGCCGCGTCCGGCGCGCGGGAGAAGCAGCCATGCGCGGGGCCGGGCGGCGTCGGCGCTGCGCCGGCGTAGCCGAACTTGCCGGCCTCGTGCCGCACCTGGGTGCGCGAGCTCGAGAAGGCCGCGGTGTAGATGAGCGTGTTGGTGTCGGAGAGATCGCGCAGCGCGTCCTCGATGGAGGTATGGCTGCCGTCGTCCAGCGTCTCCGAGAGCAGCAGGACGGCGCGGCGATAGGTGGTCGGCTGGTTGCGCAGCAGGTCGACGGAGAAGGCGAGCGCATCGAGCATGGCGGCGCCGTGCGTGGCCGGCAGGCTGGGATCGCCGGGGTCGAGATCGTCGAGCGATTGCTGGATGAAGGCGACGTTCGGCGTAAAGCCGTGCAGCAGGGTGGGCGCGGCGTCGAAGCCCACCAGCGCGACCTTGTGCTCCACCGCGCCGACGATGTTGTCCAGCAGCGGCGAGAGGTCGCGGTAATCGGCCAGGTGCGCCGCGCCGGCGCCGCCGGTCTGCACGCAGATCACCAGCGCCAGCGGCTGGTCGCCGGTGTCCTCTTCGAGCGTGAGCGGCTGCGGGACGCCGTCGTCGGTCAGCAGGAAGTCGGAGGCCTTGAGGGTGTAGACCAGCTGCCCGCTCTGCTTGCTGCTGGTGCGCACCAGCGCGGGCACCAGCACCAGCGTGGAGCGCACGGTGATCGTGGGCGTCTGCGCCTCGGGGCCTACGGGCGGCGGGGTCTGCGCGTGCGCCGGGAGCGGCGCGGCGGCGAGGGTCAGGAGCGGCAGTAGACGTTTCAGCATGGTTGGGTTCCGAAGCCTGGTGTTCTGATGCATGGTGCGAAGCGGCGGCATGGTGCATCCAAGCCAGGACGCCGCGGCCGCTACAGGGTCTAGCATAAGGTGTTGGACGCTCGCGAGCGCGAGAGCAGACTGCAGGTTCCTTCGACTACGCTCAGGACAGGCTTCTCCACTGCGCGTCGCGATACATCTGCGATGCTCCGGTCGAGATGACAATTCATTGGGATGGACGAATTGATTCCGAAGACGATTCCGAAGACGATGCAGGCGCTGGTGAAGCCGGCGGTCGCGCCGGCGATGGCGGCCGCGCCCAGGATGGCGGCCGCGCCCAAGATGGAGCTGCGCGAGGTGCCCGTGCCCACGCTCGGCCCCGAGGACGTGCTGATCGCGGTGGAGACGGCCAGCGTCTGCGGCACCGACCTGCACATCTACCACTACGACGAGTGGGCGCAGGCGCGGCTGAAGCTGCCGTACATCCCGGGGCATGAGTTCTGCGGGACGGTCGCCGCGGTGGGCGAGCGCGTGCAGGGGGTCGCGGTGGGCGACTTCGTCTCCGCGGAGATGCATGTGGCCTGCGGCCACTGCCTGCAGTGCCGCAGCGGCCAGGCGCATGTGTGCCGCTACGTAAAGATCCTGGGCGTGGACGCCGACGGCGCCTTCGCCGACTATGTGCGCGTGCCCGCGGGCAACGTATGGAAGCTCGATGCCGCGCTGCCGCGCGCGTGGGGCTCGCTGTTCGATCCCTTCGGCAACGCCGTGCACACGGTGCTCTCGGGCGAGATCGCCGGGCGCACCGCGGCGGTGATGGGCTGCGGGCCCATTGGACTGTTCGCCATTGCGGTGGCCAGGGCCTGCGGCGCGGCGACGGTGGTGGCCATTGAGCCCAACCCGCGGCGGCGCGCGCTGGCGCTGACCATGGGCGCGGACCTGGCGCTCGATCCGGCGGCGGGCGATGTCGAGGCCGCGACGCTGGCCGTTACCGGCGGCAACGGCGTGGATGTGCTGCTGGAGATGAGCGGACACGGCGGCGCGATCCAGCAAGGCTTTCGGCTGCTGCGCATGGGCGGCCGCGCCAGCCTGCTGGGGATTCCGGCGCGCGCGGTCGAACTCGATCTGGCCGACGCGGTGATCTTCAAGGGCGCGACCGTGCACGGCATCAACGGACGCAAGATGTTCGAGACCTGGTTCCAGGCCGAGGCGCTGCTGCGCGGGAGTCACAACGGGGGCAAGATCGACCTCTCGCCGGTCATCTCGCACCGGCTGCCGTTGGCCCGTTTCGATGAGGCCATGCATCTGCTCGAATCCGGCGAGGCGAATAAGATATTGCTGGAGGTACGCAGATGAGCGCGGCGATCACAATCCCTGAAGCGACCACGAAGCGGCCGCAGCTGGCGCACCTGACGGCGGCGCTCGATGAGCTGCGCGAGCGTGGCACCTACTTCCGGCTGCGCGTGCTCGACGACCGGCAGGGGCCGCTGTGCCACTACGATGGCCGCGAGGTCATCAATCTCGCCAGCAACAACTACCTTGGCCTCTGCGACGATCCGCGGCTGGTTGAGGCCTCGATCGCGGCGACCAAGAAGTACGGCTCCGGCTCGGGCGCGGTGCGCACCATCGCCGGCACCATGCGCATCCACATGGAGCTGGAAGAAAAGATCGCCGCGTTCAAGGGCGTGGAGGCCTGCGTGGTCTTCCAGTCCGGCTTCACGGCCAACGCCGGCACGGTGTCCTCGATCCTCGGCAAGGAGGACTTCATCCTCTCCGACGAGCTGAACCACGCGAGCATCATCGACGGCGCACGGCTCTCGCGGGCCAAGATCAAGGTCTTCCGCCACAAGGACGTCGCCCACGCCGAAGAGCTATTGCAGGAGGTGCAGAACGAGCCCGGGCGCAAGCTGGTCATCACCGACGGCGTCTTCTCCATGGACGGCGACATCGGGCCCGTGGACAAGCTGAGCGAGCTGTGCGCGCGCTACGGCGCCATCATGATGGTCGACGACGCCCACGCCTCGGGCGTGCTGGGCCGCAACGGCCGCGGCAGCGTGGACCACTTCCACTGCACCGGCAGCGTGGATGTGCAGGTGGGCACGCTCTCCAAGGCCATCGGCGCGCTGGGCGGCTATGTGTGCGGCAGCCGCGACCTGATCGACTACCTGTACCATCGCGCGCGCCCGTTCCTGTTCTCGACGTCGCATCCGCCGGGCGTCGCGGCCAGTTGCATCGCGGCCTTCGACATCCTGGAGAGCGAGCCGGAACGGATCGAGCGGCTGTGGGCGAACACGCGCTACTTCCAGGCGCAGCTGGCGGCCGCGGGCTTCGACATCGGCGGCGTGAGCACGCCGAAGAGCGAGACGCCGATTACGCCGGTGATCGTCGGCGACGGCCGGCTGACCATGGACTTCAGCCGCGAGCTGTTCGCGCAGGGGCTGATGGCCACCGGCATAGCCTTCCCCACCGTGCCCGAGGGCAAGGCGCGGGTGCGCTGTATCATGACCAGCGAGCACACCCGCGCGCAGATCGACCGCGCGCTCGAGGTGCTGACCGCGACCGCGCGCCGCATGAATATTCTGCAATAGCCCGCAGTCATTGACAGCAGGAGCGAGGGCCCGTGGTAAGGTTCAACTTGCCGCGGCTGGCCGTATTGCGCCGTCGCCGGCCACATACATATCACCCAGGAGAACCACCATGGCGGACCAGGCAGCTCTGCAGGACAAGTACGCATCGGTAGGACAGGCGATCTCGGACTTTGCCGAGTACGGCGCGAAGATCGACGGCATCTTCATGGACGGCGACAAGCTGGTGCTGAAGGCCGAGGTGCCGTCGAAGGTGGTCGGCAACCGCGCCTGGGACGCGACCAAGGCGGTCGATCCCAACTACCCGGACTTCGAGCTGCAGCTGACCCAGACCGGCGGCGATGCGCAGCCCTACACCATCAAGGCCGGCGACAACCTGAGCAAGGTGAGCAAGCTCTTCTACGGCGACGCGAACCACTACCAGGCCATCGCCGAAGCCAACGGCATCGACAACCCGGACCACATCCAGGTCGGGCAGGAGATCCAGGTGCCCGCGCTGGCGTAAGCCGCGGCCTATAGCTTGTCGGTGTATATGTTCCTGCGCTGGTGCAGGTAGTCGCCGACCGCGAGGAAGACCGCCTGCGCGTTGGTCCACTCGCGGTTGGCGATGCGACGCGCCAGCTTGCTGGCCAGGTAGATCGCCATGCTGAGCAGCGGCAGCCGCGCATGGCGGCGCAGAAAGTGCAGCCCCGCGGCGAAGGAGAAGCGGTCGATCTTCGGGCTGCGGCGCTCCGCGCTGCCGCCCTCCTTATGCAGCACGGCTGTGTCCTCGGCCACGGTAAGCCCATAGCCCGCTCCGGTCACGCGCAGCGCATAGTCGGAGTCGTCCCAGTACATGAAGAATCCCTCGTAGAGCACACCCACCTGCTCGATCACGCGGCGCGGGATGAGCGCGCTGGCGAAGGTGAGGTAGCTGTGCCGGCCCATCGCGGCGGGCGCATGGAAGTGGGTCGCGCGGCCCAGCCAGACGGCGATCTCGCCGCCGCCCCAGGCCTGCACCCGCGCGGGCTCGTGCATGTAATACAGCACGGTGCCGATCAGCCCGGCCGAGGGCTCGGCCAGCGCGCGCGCGACCAGCTTGCTGCAGGTATCGGGCGGCGCGACGGTATCGTTGTTAAGCAGCCAGACGAAGGCCGCATCCTGTTCAATCGCCCTGCGTATGCCCACGTTGGTGCCGCAGGCGAAGCCAAGGTTCCTGCCGGTCTCGATCACCTCAACGGAAGGAAACTGTGTGCGAATGCGCGCGACCGAGTCGTCCGCGGAGCCATTGTCGACCACCAGCACGCGCAGCGCCGTGTAGTCCTGCTGCATCAGCGAGGCGAGGCACGCCAGCGTGTCCGCGCAGCCATTCCAGTTGACGAGGACGCAGGAGACGGGCGGCGCGGCCTGTTCGAGCGTTGGTGAAGCATCCATCGCGCCAGTGTAGACCAATGTGCTACAGCTAGCATGGCTGGCGCTAGACCTTCTGCACGCGGTGCACGTCGCGCACGCCGGGCACCTTGCGCAGGTTTTGCGTCAGCCGCGTCAGGTGGCGCAGGTCGACGGTCTCCACGACGAACTCCACATGCACGATGCCGTCGACGGCGGGCTGGGTCTCCACCGAGCGGATGTTGGTGCCGTCCTCGGCGATGATCGCGGTGAACTCCTTGAGCAGGCCGGTGCGGTCGTCGCAGGTGAGGATGAGGCGGACGGGGAAGGTCGCCGGCTTGGGTGCGCCGTGCGCGGCGGCCGCGCCGGTCTCGCGCTCGGGCAGCGCCGCCCAGTCCACATCGATGCGGCGGTCGGCCTCATAGAGCAGGTTCTGCACGTTGGGGCAGCTGCGCGCATGTACCGCGACGCCTTTGCCGCGGGTGACGTAGCCGATGATCTCCTCGCCGCGGATGGGGTTGCAGCACTTCGCGCGATACACCAGCAGGTCGTCCTGGCCCTCCACCTGCAGCGAGTCCGCGCCGCGG
>Ga0209208_10010430_pt1 | contig 12058 bp, 4 predicted proteins | sample S1TSphfallax_3_FD_187694 | JGI IMG/M metagenome (GOLD analysis project Ga0209208, IMG submission 187694) | Host-associated microbial communities from peat moss isolated from Minnesota, USA - S1T2_Fd - Sphagnum fallax MG (SPAdes) (version 2) | ecosystem: Host-associated > Plants > Peat moss >...
CCAGCAAGCAGCATCCGGGGGTGAAGCTTTCTGCTGTCAAGTATGAACAGATCAGCTGGCTTTGGCGCAAGCGTTGGGAATACTTGCATTTAGATATACACTCGGCTGGGTTTGTTCTAGAGCCGGAGTTCCAGTCAGCAGAATATGGACAGGACCAGAATGTGGAAGTGATGCAAGGGTTTTTGAACATCCTAGAGAAGCTCGTCCCAGATGCAGACGATCAAGCAAAAGTCCTGCAGCAATTGGCGCAGTTTAGAAACCAGGAAGGTTTGTTTGGCAGACCCGGCATTTAAGCGGCCATGAGAGCGATGCCCGGGTGGAAATTTTGGCAGCAGTGGGGTCAGCAAGTTCTAGAGCTTCAGACAGTAGGCGTGACGGTCCTCAGCCAATGTTCTGCAGCCTCAGCGTGCGAACGCAACTGGAGCACTTACGATTTCATCCATTCGAAAAAGCGAAATAGGTTGACCCCGCAAAGAGCTCAGGATCTAGTGCATGTCTTCTCAGACCTGCGCCTAGCACATAAAGTGAACAACATTGAGTTTGAGGAAGAGATGGTTAGTTGGATGGAAGAAGAAGAGCCAAACGACAATTAGAGCAGGAACAATGTTTTGTTCATCGTATTCACGTATTTCACGTATTCACATTTTCAAATTTTAAAATACTTGAAAATACTTGTTTTTGAGCACCTTTGAAAAATATGCGTATTTCGTATGTCACTACTATGATTTTATTGATACAAATTGGCTTATAGAAAGAATTAATGCATAATATAAGTAGAACTGAAGTTTAATGTATTATTACTACCATTACCAATTAAGTACATGTGCCCATTTACCTTTGCCCATTGGAGGTGTGAATTTCCTTGATTCCCTAATTATCAATTTTGTCCTTGTCCAACATTCTTGTGTCCTCAACATTTTTTCATTATATTTTCATTTTTTTCTTTTGAAATATGTGTCATAAATCTAGAACATATTGACCTCCTTAAGCAAACTTGCTCATCCCAAAATTTGAATTACAACATATGCATTTATTTGGGGGATTCCTTACAACAAGCACAACAATCATTGTTAGGCATGGGAAACTATGATCAAGTACAAACACAAACATTTTGAATTAAAAGAATGTGATATAATAAAATCATCTATGGATAGATTAAGAAATATTTAAAAGGTTGCCCTATGTTTTTTTTTTCATCTTCACCTAAATTCATGAAAATGAAATTTGGCCCAAACCTTTATACCTCATCTTTGAACAAGGCATGAACCAACCATGGCAAGGACTAAAATGTCATGCATTTTTTCTCTTGATGGTATGCAAATTCAAATGCTTGGATTAACCCAAAAAAATACAATTGTGAAACCAAAAAACCTATTTATAGAAAAATAAAATAATCTATGTTTCCTAATTGAATGGAAATATGACCTTCAATTTATTTTTTTATTCTAATCAAGTGATGTAGGTGGCTATGACTCCTTTATAAATATTAGAAGAAATTTGGAAATTAAACACCAATTTTTCACAACATTTTAGTTGAAATGGGCATATACAACTAAAAATGCCTATAATCACTTTGAACAAATGCCATAAAACAACTAGTCGTAAAAGACACCACGTGGAATGGTAGTCAAACTAGTAGTCACATAATGGTACAACTTCATATGTGCATACCATGACATAGTCATGAAAGAAATCAAATTGTATATTATATATGTATAAGTTATATATATATATAACATCTCATTATTTTCATCCTATGAGTTGTTGACAAATGTCATTACATGATCTAAGTTAAGTTAAAAATCTAATTTAGGTATCTACGTAGGGACTTAGGAAATGTAGCCTACATAAACCACCTAGGCTGAATATTTTCTAGGGAATATTTGATCAACAAATCATGGTTGACCACCACCATGTCACTTGTGAAGGTTGATTCTTGGACCTCAAGAATAGACTCCAACTCTTTTATTGACAAACCACTTGACTTGTTATAAAACCATAGAAGGGTGCATTTTATATAAGCCATTTTTTTCTAAATGTTGCATAAATCTCAACTTTCTTATTTAATATCTTATCGATATTTTGTCCAAATGAAAAAATTCATAATTCATTTTTAATATTTTTTCAATCATGCACATAAATTTATGTTTTTTCCTTTTAAAAAATTTAACTCAGTTTAACAAAAAAGACACTTGAATTTTCATGTTTAATAAGATTTCAATAACCCTTTAAAAAAAAAGAAACTCAAGTACATCATTCATAAATTTAAAAAATTGTATAGCTAACACAATAATAAATAAATGATATATCTCCCAATTTAAAACTAATATTTGATTAAATTTTATATCATAAAATTTTAATACTTATAATATTTCAACTTTAATATTTAATTTCGTATTCATATTTTAAAAATTAAAAATATTAATTGAAAATTATATTATAAAAATCTGATGTAAAATATTTCATAAATTCATTTTGAAATTTCAATTTAAATAATAGTATATAATTTACTCAGATATAGAAGTCAACAATACATCATAAATATTTTCTATTAAAAATTATATTAAAATTTTTTTAATTAATTTTTATTTATGATGTATATGAATTTTAAAATATTAAATTTGCAATTACAACTACAAAATAAATTCATTTGTTTCATAATCACATATGTGACTTGAAACTTAGTGACATGTAAGACATATATGCAATTGCAAAATGAGTTGATTTGGATAATAGTTGCAAACTAGTTGTAAACACATGGTTAGAATTGACAAGATTTCTTTTAGTGAAATAATTTTTTTCATTATTTCCTAGAAACTAATTCAAAACCCTATAATGTAGCCACTCAATTATTATTGTACGTATTCATGTTCAACAAAATGGCATAAATCAATATTACTCTTTTTCCCACCATAGATCTTTCGCACAAAACTTTAAAAAATTATTATGGTATTACATTGTCACAAAAACAAAGTTGGTCAACCTCAAAAAAATTTAAGTTAACAATTAGGTAGTAAACTAATGTATGAACCCAAAATTGTTTAGGTCAATATTTACATGTAGTTGTTCAAAGATTGCATTCTTTCATTTATTTTAATTTTTTGTTTTTCATTTTCCCCCTATATTTCATGAACAATCATTTTGCACTACTTGAACTTTTTGGGACATGTGCCAACATTTATGGAAACATATATCAATGATTGAAATTTTTTAAAGTTAACTAGAATCAATTAAGGTATGGGCCAAATGGAAAAATTGGAACAAATGAACAATTCAAAGTTTGCATAAGGAAAATGTGGAATTTCACAATGATCTCTTTGAGTGAGAGATAAAAAATGCAGTAAGAATCTAATGACCTTCAAGGTAGAGTTCGGATATTTTTACCAAGCATTTTTCATGGATGTTCAAATACTAAAGTCACCAAAAAGTAACAAAGAAGGTATAAAAACCAAGAGTCCATAAAACTTCAAGTTCAATAGAATTATTTTGTAACATTAGTTTAGCTAAATTAAGTTTAGAAACTTATACTATGCCTTTTGTTGCCTATTGGGTGGGTTACTTAATAGTTACAATTTCATTACTTCCATTTTTAAATTTTGATTCTTTAAGAGTTTATTCCATGTCCTTTGATTGTTGAACCTCTGAAATAAGCTTCCTCAACTCCTTTGAAAGGCAATATTGCATTTCAATTCCATAGTTGGCATGATTAGGATTCTTTCACCCAAAAGTTGTTAAACCATGAAAAGGTGCCACTCTAATTTGAAAACTACAAAAAACACAATCTTTGAAGATGTGATGGATCCCATCAAGTGTTTAAAATGTTCATCTTTCAAATCACACTAAGTTCAACAAGAAGAATAAGTTGATTATCATATGTATGAATAATACATTTATGCATTATATTTTGAAGTCCATAGGCATATGATTTGCATGATGGCCATGGACAACCACCTATGTTGCATATAGGTGGTTTTTATGTAATTGTATAACTTTGAATTGCACAAGAATGAGCTACACTTGCCCTTCAACTTCAAATTCCATGTCATATGAAAATTGTTATGTTACACATGATAGTGGGAAATATGCAAAATGAAAATTGTTTTGAAGCAATTTAAAGATATTGATGATGATTAAAGAGAAGTATTCTTCTTGTGATAGATGCATTTCTTAAAGGTAGAAAACAAATTTTTTTTGTTTTTTAACTACCCACTTGATTTGGTTCAAGGCCTTGGCAAAAGTAAAAAGTCATTTCATGTTAATTTGTTATACTATCTTAAAGGCAAATACACAAATAAAGCAAAACATGTCAACAAATAGGTTAATTAATAGTTACACAATAGTTAGTACCTATCAATCCACATAAACCTTGCCCAAATATGAAAACCTTACATTTGTTACAACTTCATTGCCATTCAAAAGGCCTTCTAGCCAATGTTTGTGGTTTTCAATGTTGCCATATCTTCCTATGAACCTATAAACATTAAAATGTTAAAGATACTAATTCATTAAAATGACATTTCTTACCTTTTTTCCACCTCACAAAGTTTGTTAAATCTCTATATTTGGATATTTGGAGAAAACAAATTAAATGTTGTGAGATCAATTTGGTTGATGTTAAATGTGACACCTACGAAATCTTCTCCAGATTGGTGTTATCATTCAAATCTCGTTCATTTCACTTGTGTATTGGAGGTGAATCAAAAGTGTTAGGAGGATCATCACCTTTTCCAACCTTAATGTGTGTTGGTTGGTTACTTAGTTTGGCTAGTTAAAATTGTGGGTTTTAATTTTGATTTTTAAAAACCAAATTAAAATTGGGTTTAAAACTCAATCTGGTTTTTAAACTGGAATTAAATTTGGTTTTGGAACTAGAATTGGAACCATTTTTATAAAAAAGATTTCTTTTGGGGAAAAATGTTTGAAATTGAAAGTTAATTAGAAGTTAACCATGAGTTTCAAACCAAGTTACTTAAAATTGGACCAAAACCAAAACTTGACTTGATTGAACAATCAATAAATACCCATTAGGTATGTGAACAATTATATATATATATAATTGTTGGAGGTCATTTAAAAAAAAAAAATCAAACCCACCTCATCCACTTCATACTCGCCACTATTAGATATTTAAATACCTCTAATTAGACCTAACCTAAGGGGGAAATCTAGCAAAAGGCATCAACTTGAAATTTGGGTATATAACCTCCTTAAAACCTAAAGGAAATTGGAATTGGTTATAAGGCTTATTGTTGTTTAAGGTTAAATGTCATTTTCCTTCCCATTGTGTTTTTGCCATTTGTAATATCTTTAGTCTCTACATGTCTATCATTTGCAATGTTGTTTCCTTGTTTTTTGTGTTTCCTTTCAATATGCCAATGATTACACACATTAAATCAAGCTTTTTGGTGGTAATGATCAAGCTTTCAACATGCAACATGCATTTGTCAATGAAATAGATGAAGCTAAATGGTTTTCCACTATTTAATTGTCTTTTTTTTCCATTTTCAAGAATGTGTGTGAGTGGTGGGTTTAGGATTTAAGACTTTCAAACTTTGTCACTTCTTACGTGTTGATTTCCTTTTGCCAACCCACTTCTATGATTGTTTTGTCGTAGCTTTTAAGCAAGCTTTGTGTTTTTGTTTTGTTGTTTCTCACCAAACATCATGTTTGTTTTTTGTTGCCAAACACTAAGTGTAATTATGTTTGTTGGATTTCACTTTGTGCTAAGGGTGTTAAAACAATTTTGTCATTTTTCCATGACCTAAGCTTATTTGTTGCCTTTTATTGGTCAATGAAACCTTGATCACCAAGGCTTTCTTCAATACTTATACTTTGAAGCACATCAATGGTGGAAGAAAAACTTCTAGATGAAAGGAGGACTTCTTTCATGTTCTATGTTTTGTCACCTCTCTTAATCCTTAAACCTTAACCTCTATCATTTAAAATTTTCACCTTTATAAATCTCTTTTTCCTTCTCATCATTTCAAAATCCAACATTTGCATTTAGTTGGTTGGTTATTGTCTTACTTCAATTCATCTTGTGGCTACTAAGATATAAAAAAAAGCCATGATCTATCGGGGGCTAGCTTGGGGGAGTGTCTAGTGCACTGTGGGAGAGAAATGCAAGGCAGAGGAGATGTGTGGTGAGAGGTAGGAGAGAGTGGGGAGGGGGGCATGATCATGCAATAGGAGAAGAAACATGTGCCACAGAGAGATATGTATATATTTTCCTGTCAATTTTGTGATGTAGCCAAAGTGGCAATCATCCTTAGGAATTTTTAGCCAAATTTGACCACAAGATAAATGAAAAAATTTAGAAGGCTATATTTTTGGCTACCTACTTGAACCATGTATAGAAGTCTGGGAAATTTTTTATTGTTTTTTCCAGCTCTGGCTATTGAAAATCGAAAAAAGAACTCAACTTTAGCACTTTTAATTTTTTAATTTCTCTTTTTGGCTATATATAGCCAGCAATAGAAAAGGCTGGATATGTGTGTGTTTGGTGAAGCTTGTGTGAGAGTGTCATTGCCTGTTAATGCAGCTGAAGGATGCTAGTTGTTTGAATTTTTCAAGGTGTTCACAGCTGTGGGCTCAGGCCATAAGCCTGTGGGGTTCACATAAGTTGGCATGGTGGTGGATGAAAGACTAGCCTGAGCTGATTGTCAGGATCTGTTTAATTGGTTTTGTCCTAAATGAGAAGTCTGATTGAAAAGGAATCAAAGAGATTACTGGTTCGTAGACCCTTCTTTTGTTGGCCTTGCCTGGATACTGTGTTTAGATTCATTATAGAGTATGGTAGCCTAAGGGATTTTGGCCCCTAGGTACTAGGTCTATTTATATGAGGATTTTTGAAACATAATATTTTGGCTTGTGTTGAAACTTGAGATTAGTTATAAAGTCATAATATCTTGAAGGATTTTGGTTTCTTTTAGAGGATTTTTTGGAGATTATATTATTGCATGGTGAAATATTTGAGTTTCCATAATTCTTCTTTGACCTAGAGATACTTTTTAATGTAAATGTCAAGGCCACAGTGTAACACACCACTTGTTACAATACTATGTCCTGATCTGTTTGACAACAAACTCAATGTAAGCCTTGTTATAGAAGGCCTGACAGAGGCAAGATGAAGTATGTTCAAGCAAGCATGATGCATTTATTCTTATTATAATTTCGATGTTAAAAAATTCCAGAGGAGCACTGACTTTTGAACCGGAAAGAGTCCACCAAAAGTTTTATGTTTCTGACATCAGTGCAAGGTGGTCAGGCGAGAATCAGACTGTTTTTTTTCACCCTTCATGCAAAACCAGAAAATGCAAAAATGCAGAAAGAGATTTTGGCAGTTTCCCGATTGCCAGAATTCCAAATAAAAAAAAGATCATAAGATTCTTATATTTGGCTCTATTAGGTAGCCAAAAATACAGAAAAATCCTAGGATATCTTCTTACTCATGATAGGGACACATGGCTACTTTGGCTACATTACAAAGTTCACCAAAAAGCACTGGTAGGTATGTGTTAGTGCACAATATCAAATAGAGACTCGGTTTTGAAAGTACAGAAAGAGTCAAGACAAAATAGCCTCCAGACTCCAGGATTGCAATAATCTAATGCCTAATCACAGAAACCTATCAAAATTAAATTCTAGTTACAGTGTGTTGAGTACAGTAGTACTTTGAAGACATGGTCAAAAGTATTTTAGTGTACAAGATCTAACATAATCAACCCATATCATCTAACTTGTCAGACAAGATGCCCCTTAAGGAAGGTATGGTTTTCATTTTGACGCACCGTACTGTCAAATGGCCAAGCTCTCGCCCATTGCATGCATTTGCCAATTATGTTGGGTACAGCATCAGCCAGCCCAGTTAGGACAAGCTAGGCACCACACCCAATATAATTTGCTAGAACGACCCCATTCCTAAACTTAAATTTAAAAAAAGTTAAAACCAACCCAATGAAGAAGAGTTGGCATAAAGAAGATTCATTCCCTTGTGGTTGGTAAGTAGCTTTCCATTTCTACACACATTCCAATAAAGCTTGCTATCTGGCAATGAAAAACTTTACTCAATATATTTCACTAAAGATGAGACAGTATGTACTATGTACTATGGTAGGCCAAGTTGTTTCGATGACTAATTCAATGAATGGAAACAATACATACTGGAAAGTCATAGGTTTTTCATGAACAAATTGTATAATGCATGACTAAGTGGAGCCAGGGTGGTGAGCATGCATAGGCAGCTTTCAACCTAACTGGTGACATTATTTCAGGCAACTCTTAAAACTCTAATTAGTACACATAAATGTGGCAAAACCCCCACTTCCCTTCCCCCCTTAAAAAAACAGTTTTCTCTCCCTTTAAATTAAAAAAAAGAAATTATGACAAACTATTCTGGTTTCAGAAAACCATGTAACCTTTTGATGAATTTTTGACAAGAAAAAGAAAAAGACTGGCATGGCTTACAAGAGGTGCTGTCGGCCACTACCGGTATAGGGTCCCATTGGAGCAATGTCTTGTATGTACTGCATCATATAGGTGTGCACCTCTATTGGGCCATTCTTTGGTTTTGTTATAATGCTCAGTTTTGGGTTTTTGGAAATTTTCAAAAGCAAGGAACACCCAGTACTGGGCTTTCAAAAAAAATATCAGAGTAAAATGACCAGTGCTGTGCAGGTATTGGAGTTCTGGTCAAAGCCGATTGCACAACATAGGTATATATCTGGCAGTGCCCACATAGGGAAACCCCTGCTCCTGGCTCCAACCTGGTGAGTCCTGAAAACCTAACACTCACTTGGCCCTGCTCTGACCGGATCATTCAAAATATGAAAGATCTGGGCCTGTCTCTGTTTTGCAATTGAAAACAGACGAGGTTCTTTGAACAAAATCCAAATTGCAACGAGTTTGAAAGCTGTTGCACTGCTTCTTTGAATGAAACCTAACATGTGGAACATTTGACCGTCCATCTATTTTATGAAGGAGGTTTAGGGGTTTGTACAGGTTTGTTTGAGCTTTGAGCACAACTGGCAGTTGCAAATTTGTACTCCGATTTGGTCTTGAATGTGACCTTGGAATGACAAGAGTGAGGGCCATCTATGGTGATGCTTCCCTTTATGCTTTTACTCTAGTTTTTATTCAAGCATGGCAAGGGCATTAAAGGAAGGTGAGAAAATTTCAAAGTTTTTGTTTTGTGTTTTGTTGTCTCTCATCTCTCATGCACTATGTGTCTTGTTGTGTAGTCTTTGTTCTTCTTTTCAGCAAGCTCAAGGTAAGACATGCAATTGCAAGTTGCCTTTATGAGCTTCACTGGTGCTGCCAGTGCTGCCACCACCTGCACGTGACCGTCATCTTGAATTGGGCTTTGTCTGAGAACTGGTTCATGTAATGGGTTGGGTTTCTCTCAAAAAGCCAATCTAACGAGCCATCCTTTAAACTTCAATAGCCAATGGACTGCATCTACGTCAGGGGCTTTATGCGAGAACTTTTGAGAACATTTCATATAACCGACTGGGTTTCTGTCAAAAACCACCCATTGAAATTTCCAAACCCCCTAAACTAACTAGTTTTATACAAATGAAAAGAACCAGTTCTAAACTAGCCCGGTTTTTGAAAAATTGAAAAGGCCATTACTCACTGCTGTTCCTGCACCAATAGCTGGGATTGATGCCAGGGCACCCTTGCGCAACACACATGCGGTGAAATTTTTTAAGTAAGAAAGAAACCCCATCGGTATTGTGGAAAAGTCCCATAGCTACTGTGGAAGGACAAGAGGTACCATGGCTATTATGGCTAGCACATTTAATAGTGATCACCTAAAGTGTGTTTTCCCATAAAGGATCGACATAAAAATATTATTTTCATTTTTGTTTTGGTGATACCAATTGGTGTCAAAAGAAAGACAGACAGGCTAGGGTGCAAACAGGAGAATAAGCCACACTTTGGGTGAGTGATATTTTTAAATAATTTCAATATATATGCATATGTAAGTTGGAAAAATTAATTCAAGTTTCCTTACAACCTTAAAATATGTTGTAATATATTATAATGTAAAAATATGTTTAAATAATTTCTTAAAGCTAAGAATTTTTACAATGTTAAATTTTTTTAATATTCCACCTTCATTATATTTATTTCAAATCATACACATGTTTTCATCATATATGGACAACATATTTGTATAAACAAATTATCATTTTCAACATTAGATTATGTTTTGATCATAAAACTTGGAAAAAAAAATAGTGGTTACCCTTGTTGTGGCTCTTATTAGAATGACTATTCTCACAAGACATTTTGGTAAACAAAACACTCACCCCTTTTGCAGAGGAAAGATGGCTGCTTGATAACTTGCCCTCTAAATATACTAAATATTTTCTACCAATGTTTTATGAGCACACATAGATGGAATAGACGCAATGGAAATCTGCAAATTGTTGTTGGTGTACAATCTTTGATCATAGTGGCAAAATGCTCATACATTTGAGTTATCCATAAAGTCTCCATGTCTTTATGCCCTAATTTGACCTTATAATCCATATTTCATCCCCAATCTGAATGTAGTTGTAAAGTGAGCAAAACTGAGTACCATTTAATGAAACTGGGTATCAGTTAACAAGTTTTGTAAAAATTTATTCTGACAATACTTGATTTAATGAAGAATATGACGAGCAATGAAGGGAGACAGGTAATGCAAATCCAAAACTGGAGGCAAAACTTGTCTGAGGACTAATGTAGATGATAAAACTAGTTTGATTCCCTTTTTTCCTTGTGTAATCTTTTCACCCTGAATTTTGATGTAGTTACTAGTTTTGGTAAAACTGGGGTCCAGTACCTCTGGTTTGAAGTACTTCACAGATAATTCTATCGCCTGACTTTTTGGCCAAGGCAAGTTGGGACTATAGACTATATGACTTCTAGTTACTAATGGATTGCCTCATGACTAAGTAAAGCTATTGCAAGAAAGATAGGTTCCCTTCTAAGTTTGCTACAGATGAACCATGATGTTTTTCCTGTAACAAACATTTCAAAGCTTGCTCTCTGCCACCAAAATCTTACTTAATGAATGTAATAAACGACGAGACAATGCATACATGTTACCACTTGACACCAAGTTGTTGGATAACTAAATTGATGAATAGAGAAAGGTACTGCATTTAAGGGTCATCATACATGACCTACAAGATGCACAATCATGACATAGACATGCATTCCGCTTAAGCATGTTGTTGATGACCCCTAGAATAGAACACCCATTGAAGAGCTTACTTCGTGCCCATGTAAGCCTAATGAAGGAATTAGGTCTAAGTTTGAACTTTTCAAAAAACATGTGAAAGGGGAAGAAAACAAAGGCTAAAGCTATTAAGTGAACCCTCCAATTGAATGTCAAATTTTCATTTCTAACTTGTCACATGAAAGGAAAACTTTTAGGATATCAGAGTTGCCAACTTGCCACAGATAATAAATATAAGACTTGTCAAATAATTTTATCAGCTCCATGACCTGGAACCTTTACTTAAATTTGAGACCGTCAATATTCAATGACATGTTGGAGAAAGTTGAGACCCAAGTGCCATAATGAACTACTAGTAGCGTGAAGCACAGTCCCACACAAACCACTAAATCTGAGTACTGAACCATGTCTCAATTGGGTCCCCAGGACCCAGTCGGACTCCCATTAGACCCAGTCCCATCAAGTACCTTCAATCAAAAAGGGATGCAAGGGGGAGATTATTTATCCATTTTGCATATAAACCTCATTCTTGATAACTATGACATTGTCATTTTCCAGAGAAAAATCTGCTCAAAGCTAAGCTGCACACAAATCTAAGAGAAGAAACCCCGAGTAGGGGAGGGAGGCAGCAGCCCCATCAAACATTAAAGAAATCCAAGAAATACAAGGGGGGCAAGAAGCACCACTTGATGGTGACACAAGCAACCCCAAAGATGCCTAAGTGGCACCATTCCGCCCTAAAGGCTTGCTCAATCCTATCTTGAATACTAGGGTCCCGGGTGGACCGAAGGGAGTTAATGGCCTTCCAAGTGGCCATTCCAACCTCAA
>Ga0209208_10010431_pt1 | contig 12058 bp, 7 predicted proteins | sample S1TSphfallax_3_FD_187694 | JGI IMG/M metagenome (GOLD analysis project Ga0209208, IMG submission 187694) | Host-associated microbial communities from peat moss isolated from Minnesota, USA - S1T2_Fd - Sphagnum fallax MG (SPAdes) (version 2) | ecosystem: Host-associated > Plants > Peat moss >...
TACATTTTGAAGTGCTCCTGTGTAGTGAGCTATGTGCTTTTTGGCAGCAGTCAAGACATGTGTGCATGCTTAGGTTGCAGTTTGGTTCTAATGACTTCCACAGTGGGGTTCCCTTGTGCACAAAAGTAGCCAATGTCATATCAAAGCTAACTATAGACTCATTAGTTTTATTCTGATATTTTGTCATCTACTATCAATGCTCCCACTTGATTTAGAGAAAAGAATGGATGAATGTGACATTGAGCTGAAATGGTTTTGGTGTTCATTCATTTGGCAATGGCAACAAGTTCAGCATGGAATGAAGATGCTGAAACATCCTGGGCATAAGAGCCTTGTTCAGAATATCAGTGCACTGTTCAGCAGAAATGATGTTGAGCATGAAAATTTCATGACACTCCTCAAAGTCACAAATCACATGGTAACAAATGTCAATATGTTTAGTCCCCCGATGAAATTCAGGATTAAACAGGAGATTCAATGCATTTTGATTATTACACATAAAGTAAAGTAGGTTTGTCTTTTGGAAACCCAATATCAAGTAAAAGTCAATGCAACCATGCAATCTCCTTTGAAGTTAAAGAAGCAACAACATGTTCAGCTTCAGCTCTAGAAACTGCAGTGCACAATTGCTAGCATGGAAACCAAGAATTAGGTGCTTGATTAAGATAAAGCAAAGATCCACTTCCTATTGTTGTGTTCTCCTTGCAACTTATGCACGCATGATTATTGCTATTTGTCCACTGTGTAGCAAAGCCCAAAAGTAGTGGTACCATTCAAGTAGTGCAAAATACGACAAATTGCATTGCAATGAGCTTTGTTGGGATAATTTGAAAATTTAAAGATGACATTGATAACATGTGTGAGGCTTGGATGCATACCAAGCATGCAAAACATAAAACTCCCAACAATTTGTTGGCACGTAAAATTTGGTTCACAATGATTGTCATCTTAAGTAGCATGAAGAATGACATCATTGTCAAGTGGTGTGGAAATTCGATTATCCTTCAATTGCCCAAACTTGAGAAGCACATAAAGAGCATAATGTGTTTGATGAACAAGTTACTCAAGCTTAACTTAGCTTTGTTTTTGTAAACAATAAAACCATCATCCACAAAAATGGTGGTAGTGGTTAGTGATGGCTTTTGTGAAAAATAAACATAAGGATTTGCAATGTTGGGGGCATAACTCAAATTTGACAAGAAACTCATTAAAACATTTGTTCCATTTTCTCAAAGCTTGATGAAGTCCATTGAAACTCTTTAAGAGTCTACAAATCTTTGTTTCAATATTAGGTTGAATGAAATTGATGGGCTCAAACATATATCTCTTCATCAATGCTTTCATGAAGAAAAGCCATTGTGATGTCAAATTGGAGTAGATCAATGTATTTTGCTACAACAACAAAAAGAATGGTGCATATAGTATCATACTTCAACATAAGTGCCAATTTGTTTTTTATAATCAATGCACTGGATATGCCATAGGTTTGAGAATAACTATTTGCAACTAATCATGCCTTAAATTGGTCAATAGAACCATTGGGTTTAGTTTTGACTCAATACACCCATTTAAATTTCATCAATTTTCTTCCAAGAGGTCCCTGAATAGCCATCAATGTCCATGTTTCATTCCATTGTAAGGACACATATTCTTAATGCATGGCATGCTCCCATTGAAATGTATGTGTGGATAAAACTTGATAATTGTCAAGCTCATTGGACATTTCAACAAGTTATGTAATGCTAGCAAAAGAAGTGAATATTTCTTTATGAAAAGTTTAATCACCATAATGTTGAAAAGGATTGGAAATTCTTATGGGTCTTTCAAAAATGTTGTCAACAACCTAAATAGGAGGTGATGTAGACTCAACACAATGAAGTAAAGGTTCAACCTAGTCAATGGGATCAATGGTTGGAGAACATAGTTTGTCATCATGAACAAAAGTTGGTTCTTTCTATAGATGTTAATCCATCAAATTGTCAACCTTTGGTTGCTCTAGTAGATGTTGCTCTATCAAATTGTCGACTACAGTAAGTTGATCAATAGGCAAAGATTATGTATGGATATCAATTGGGAAACTCAACAACTTGATGTCCGACCCTTAAAAGACATAAAAGAAAACAACTAAAACATGTGAATCCATAATGTGAGACTATGGATGAATAGGTTTCTTATTAAAAGTCATGTTTCCACTAATAATAATGGACCTAAAAAAAATCCAATAAATGACATCCTTTTGAACTTTCACAATAGCCAATGAGAATGCATTTTCAACTCTTGGAGTCCAACTTCTTGCATAATTATTTTGGAATGTGTGTGTATGGATCACATCCAAACACACCAATATGGTTCACATCAACTTTGATGTCATTTAAAGCTTCAATAAGAGTAACATGTAAATTTTGTGTAACAATTATGTTAAGAACATGCACCTCCACAATAAATGTTATTGCTCAAGATTTGAATTGAAATCCTACAACATGTAACATGCATTTAACAAGTTTTACCATAGTTCAATTTCCTCTTTCAATAAAACCAATGTACTCTAGTGTGTAAATAATAGATAATTCATGTTTGATGTCACTCATTTTCCCAAGAAGTTGAGTAAACTTGGCATTAACAAATTCACCTTTGAACATGATCCATTGTGATGTTCACAATATCATTTAAATAATTTTTCTATTAAATTTTTTAAAACATTTTTTTGGAACAAGCAAGAGCATTTAATTTTTGCTTGATGTAGTACAAAATTTTGTAGCTACTAAAATCTTCCTTGAATAAAACATGTATAATATTGTGGTCTTCCAAAAGAGTTAACATTCATTGGATCACAAATGACTTTTTGATTAAAAAAGTTTTCATTTTGACCTCTTTCATGGACAAAATGTGATGGGAATGGTGGTTGATGTTGCTCCCCAAATGCATATCCCTCACAAAATGTCTTGCTATCACTGAAAGAAATCTTGTTTTTTGCAATCAATTTTTGCAACTAATTTTTTACTTATGCAACTAACAAGTAATTGCATAAGCCAAAAATTAACTACATAAGTCAAAAACTAGTTGCAACAACTGGTTATAAAAGACAAGATTTCTTCTAATGTATGGAAATATGAGATTTTGATTCCTTGAATGACTTATGACTTAAAGCCATTTCAAGAATCATGCAAGTGTTCATATGTACCAATTTATTGTGCCACAAATTGATGCTAGTAGGTGTTGTTGATGTAGATATAACAACAAAATGATTAGTGGTGCAATTATTATTAAAGTTGTTATTTGCAATTTATAAAGCTTGCTTTCACAAAATCTAATTATTTGTAGCTTGTTGTGACCATTTCCATCAATCGTTTGGCATCCAAACTTCTTGCAAATAATGATGATATCCTTGTTTTCTATTTGCAAGATTGAAGATAAATTCTTCTAATAGTTCAAGAATGTAAAACACCTCCACAATCATTACTTTGATAGCAATTCCATTGACAACACAAAAGTATTGATGTTGTTAATCCCATGTACCCATAATCTTTTTTTTTTGCAACATAGATTGACCAATTTTCGTCTCCAATAAGGAAAACCACATTGAAACAATGTCATTTATCAATCATGTACATCTTTAAGGTGCGATATGGTTGGGGTACGATAACAAAAACCATGACACCCATTTGTCTTGTGTCCTGAGTCTTAAACTAAGGACATAACAAATTGAATGTTATAAGATGTTAAGCAATGAAAGGGGGATATGTATGTTTAGGCTTTCAACCAATAAGTGTTATAATGAATGATTCAAATCAATTGAACAAATTTTGAATGTCCTATTCAAGTATAAACCAAAAAGGAATGCAATATTATTTAGACATTCCATAATGACATACTTTCATTTGGAGTCCCAAAAAAATTATTTAAAAATCAATTAATGTCCTTTTTTTTGCTCTTGTGTCTCCTATACTTCATTTCAAACCTTGGGAATATAAAATTTTAATTAATAAAATTAATTTGATTGTCCTTATTAATGCATCCATTTCATGAAAAAATCCAAGATTCTAACATCAATTCCACAAATTTTGATGATTTATCATATAAAAAAATTATGTCATCATATATGTGGTTATGTATTATATATGTGGTTAGAATATGGAACAATTTGAACAAAAGTCTTGTTGAATATTTTTTGATAAAACTATGCAATGGGACATGGTCATGAACCATCTTTTAGGACACTTAAGGACATGTTTTAATCATCCAAATCAAAAAAAAATCAGCACCATTTTAATCAAAAAATATGTGAGTATCTAATGAAAAAGGAAAATCTACCAAATTTTTTTTTGGTAAATGTAATGGTCATTCAAAGTAATGTCCTAAGAGTGATTTTGGGGTGAGAGACTCCTTTTGTGTACCCCAACTGTGATTGCACCCTTTAGTGGCTTGTCTGTTCACAAACCATGCATCATCAATGGAGAAAATGGTATTTTCAATGACCATGAAAGTTGTATTTGGATAGTTTCCATCAATAATGTTTGTTTGACTTTTAGACAATCACACTCGTAGGTGAGTAGGGAGTAATCAACATGTGAGCTTGCCCAAGTAAGCAAGAAGGAATTTTTTGAAAATATTCCATGGCACATGAAGGTATGTTCTTCGTATATTTTAGTGTCATGTGGATGTAAAATCTACCACATATAATATTCTACCACATGTACAATGTGTTGGAATGGGATTTGATGAATGAAATATGTGAAGGTTAACCTCATGGAAGATGTTTCTTTATATAACTTAAATATCAACACAATCGTTGAAGTTCAAACAAAATGGAAAGTTCAAGATGTATTTTGAAAATGGAAATAATGTAACAACCCATAGAATGATGGAACAAGGACATAAGGTGCAATAGAGTCTATTGGCCATGTAGTCCTAAGTATTAATGGTCCTTTGAACTTTGCAACCAATTCATTGACAATGTTTTCCTAAACATTTGTAGTTGTTTACACATACTCTTTTGAATTCTATAAATTAGAAAAACATACTAAATTTGATGCAAACGTAGCCATGTTAGCCTATCATTGGCTTTTAATGGTTTTAATTCCCATTATAAGACGTTGAACTTTGTTCCAACTTAAAGTGGCATAATGAATGGATTTTTTTGTATACCCACAATACATTATATTCTAAAGGATATGGTGCATGTGCTTACATCGCACCCAAGGTAAATGCCCACCCAAAGAAGTTGCAAACATTGTCACAAAATATATGCAAGAACAACTTGGGAAATTTCCAATTGTCACATTGTAGCATTTATCCTTGGAGAGTAACAACAATGAAGAAAAAAAGAATTGGTTAGTAAAGCAATTCAAAGGTTAGTAGATAAATGTACAAGAAAAAAATTGAATTCCACATGATGTGTAATTGTTTGATAAAGATGGTGAAGGATAGATTTCACAACAATATTGTAGTAGGTTTAAAAGCTCACCTTCTAATGCACAAATGTGTGAACCTTGGGGTTTACATCATGAGGTTAGGATAAAGGTGACATCTAAAATCTTATCAAAGAGCACGTTGAAAAATGTTGAGAAAAAAACAATTCATAGTAAACAACATTAAAAGGGGAAAAGGGGGGGGGGGGATTTCTAAAGAACAAGAGGATAAACAAGACAAATAAAATTAAGGGGGTTAGGTTCTAAAAGAAAAAAAGACAAACAAGATGAATAGGATGTAGGGGGGGTTAGGTTTTTAATAACAAGAGGACTAACAAGATGGACATTGCATTGGAAGGTTAATTATAAATAATAAAAATATGAACATTAAGACAAATAAGATGTCACAAGGGGGGGAGGTGGGGGATCAAGATCCAAATAAACAAGAAAATGAAAAAGACAACAAACACCATGTAGGGGTAGGGAGTCTATCTGGTTCTTTAAAAACAAAAGTCCACAAACAAGATTACTAGAAAACAAGAGGATGAAAAAGATGATAATCACATGCACAACATATTTGAAAATGTGCAATTAGAATTTACGTTCAATAGAATGAAGAAAATAATGAAACTTAAAGTAGTTGATGGTTACGCGATTTAACAATAGCCAAGGGATGAAATTCATGTTGACCCATAATCTCACAAACACCAATGTCCAAAGAACACTAATTGCAATTCAAACATTTGCATAATAACGATGGACTACAAATGCCACAAAAGGAAGAGGGAGACCATTGTTGGAGTGCAAGGGTGAAAGTCCCACCCACAAAAAAAATCATGTGGTTGCATTGCTTGGAATTTTAAGTTTAGGCAAACAAGGGTTTCCCCTTACAAATTTGTAGATTGTTTCATCTTTTTTTTGCATTGGTCCCCTTGTTGGTGTATGATGGACATTTATACATAAAGAATCAAACTAATTTCAATTTGATCTAGTTTGAACATGGGCCAAATCTTGTCCATTTGTCAAATATTAAAAGCTCATTGATAGGGTGCAAATTGTTTGTTCACTAGGGTGACATGTGTTTGGTTATTCCCATAAATGGATGTAACCCTTTCCTTTTGAAGAAGCATATATTTGTTGTGTCTCCACCAACTGTTGTGATTTAAATGATTATGTTCATGCCCAAAAATGGGGCACAAGTTTTCTTTAGACTCCGTGGCCAAAAAAATGGTGATTAATGTATTTTTGCTCCTTAAATCTTGATGAGTTTGATGATCAACCTATCTACCCTAGCATATAATGTATTTATTTATTTATTCCTTTTGTAGCTTTTTGAACCTTCATGTATTCCATGACCAAACTAAATTTACCCCGGCTTATGAAGTTTTTTAAAAGCACAACAAAAGACTTGACCTAACAAATTATTGGCACCCCCAAGTTAAGTTCATTGGTAAAGGGCCATTAGAAGTTTCACCTCCACACCACTAGGTTTGAATTTAAGATATGTTGTGGTCCTAGGGTTTAAATAAGGGTTATACTAGTGAACCAATATCTTTGAAGTAACCTATGAAACTTTTGATGTGTAAATTGTTCAAATATGCAATTTAATTGACTTGTGGATTCTTTATCCCAATTGGAGGTTGCAAAGCTTTGAAGCCCTTAGAGTGTCAATGTTAATGGAAAAATAAAGTTCAAAATGTGCATAGTTTGAAAGTTTGTAAGGGTCACTATGTAGGTATTAGGTAGTTACTAAGTACTTAGGTGAAGCATTTGGTGGCTACTAAGCAAGGTAGATGCATATGGATGATTAATATATAGTTGACCACCATAATTAGTTTAGATGGAGGACGATAATTCAATGAGAAAGGTTTTCATGTTCATACACCATCCAACTTGCATGGTGCAATGGTGTTAGGAATATGAAGAATTAGCATTCACTGAAATAAGGAGTATCAAATAGTTGAAGAAGTCTAATAGTTTTACCAAAATCAGCTAGTTTATTGAACTAAGGTAATTGTCCAACTAAATTAAGGTATATACCTTACCAAGATTTGGTAGGCACTATTTGGTAGGACCCTATTGAATTTGGCTATCAATATTGTTACCTATCGAACTTATGGGTTTGTTGAAACAACGAAAGTTTTAGTTATTTGAAAGTTTGAAGAGGCAAGGAGGAAAATGGAAATATAAAAGGCATAGAGTATTGTTTGCAAAACACACTTAAAATGAGAGATGTTTTTGTATTCAAAACTTGATAATACATATTACAATTAATTCCTTGTCTAATGATATATATTTGTGCATGTTTCAATTCCTACATTGTTTTGCTGATAATGGATTAAAGCCTTGTGATTTTTCTTTATTACTTGGGTACGTGGTATTGTGAGTAGTATGGTAGACAAGAACTTAATAATGACATTGAACTTATTTCTTACCAAAATCATTCTAACAAATGGTAGGTTTTGTTTCAATAATCCTACATGATTCTTCCTTATGGTGCATTTTGCACCCTATTGAATCACTAAAGTTGGATTCACACCAAAAATTAGTAGGGACATTTTTATTCCTTTTAACCCTCTATCAATTTGGGGGTTAAAAGGATGAAAATATAATAATAAACTAACCCATGTATGCTATTCACACAAAGGGGATAATGAAATAGGTTATTTATTCCAATGACAAGTTACATTTGAAGTTGGTACAAGTAAGACGAGTTTAGGGTGTACAACTTGTTTCATCTTACTAAAATAAATTATGGTGGTTGGAATATATTTTTAATGGAATGGAACAATGTCTTTTCTAATCTTTGCACATCCTTTCATGTTTCAACATATAGAAATTAATTAATTTTGGGCTTCAAGAACATTTGGAAAATAAATAAATTGTTTTTTTTTTGCAAATGAAAATTTATTCCGTATTACACATTGCACTATATCAATGCAAAAAATGAGAGCAGCGAAATGCATTTGCATTTAACATGAAGGATTTGTTTCAATATTATTCATGGTACTTAATCACTTTTTCATTTCTCCCATCTTTTTTTTGTTTCAAAAATCATGAATTGTATATATGTGTGTGATTTCTTGCAATTTTGTAAATATTATTTGCTCAAGGATTTATGTATAAAGACCAAGAGGGAAAAAATGTGAAATAATATAATGAGTTTGATAATGATCCAATGAAAATGGCTCCAAACACAAAACAAGAATGAATGTTGACCATTTAATTAAATATATTATAATTATGATTTTATTAAGTAGTTTGCAAGGGAACATTTTTTGTTATGATTTTTTTATAATGTTTGGGCATGCACATATTTTCTTCTCCTTCATTGTGATTTGCATTCACTTAAGGTGTTACATAACAATTGATGTTTATGTCACCTTATAATGTGAAACAAAATGGTTGAAAAAATTAGTGAACAAAAAAATTATGGATATATTATTTCCCTATATATATATATATATATATATTTATTTATTTATTTTTGTAGTAAAACATATTTTGATACATGCTTTGATAATTTGAGGGTTTTTTTTGTTTTTTGCATCACATCGTTATATAACACAAGCTATATGGTTTTAACCCACTTATATTTCCACAAGCACGTGTTTAATGACATGGATATTTATCTTTCCAAAAAAAAAACCCTAAACACTTAAAACCTACCTATTTGTCAATTATTTAAACAAAATGAAAATGAAAATAAAAAAATAAAAAAACTCAATAATACCAAAAAAAATTCAAATAATTATTGAAGAGGTATATTTACAAATGACATTATCTTTGAAAACCCTTGCAATTGTTGTTGATATTGTAGAAAAAGAAGAAGAAGGTGAAGATGTTGGCACATAACAAAAATGACTTGATGAAATCAAATCAATTGTATCTTTTAAAAACCTCATTTGGTGATCCTTATCCCTTATGCAAATTACATACTAGAAAAAAATTCATCTTGTTTGTTGCATAATTATTTATATATGCAAGTCATTTTTATGTATTTAGATTCTATTTATTATCACAATACCTTGGCATATTTGACACTAGTTATGTTATCTATAGAAATATTGTAGGTTCCAAAATAAAAATTTCATAGAACATAATTATGTGAAGGAAAATACATGGTCTTTTGGAATATTCAAGAATATTTTATTCTTGATATGAAATCTTCTTAATTAATCAATTGTTTTACAAACATGTGTTGAAATTGCCCCCACACTATAGTAATAAAATGCATTTAAGAAAATTTGAAAATATTATGAATCTATTAAATCATGTGTGTTTTCTACATCCCATGAATATGTTTTAAGGGTTGCCATTTAAAAAAAAATGTGTGTCATTAATTTGAACTCAATGCACATGGTAGGATGAATGACTTGCTACCATAAAAAAATTACAAGAGTGTTTTTAAAAAAAGGTGGCAACAAAAAGAAGAAGAAAAAGAAGTGATTCAATTCGTGATCAATACACCAAAGCTTGCAAATTAGGTGCAAATTGAAATCACTAAGACTTTTTTTAACATACAACTTGATAACAAAATTTTCATTTTGTTAACATGCAAACTTTTTTCCATATTATATATAGTTGAACCATGTTCAAAGTCTAGCTCTTGATTTCAAATACTACATTCTATACATAAAGATTTAATATTTTTATTAGATTAATTGCATGTTAACTATAAATCACATGTCTTTCAGCCTATTATCATATTTCACTATATATCACATCAAGGTTCTAAAAGTCTTGAAATTCTTTTGTGCATGTTATTATTCAAAAGTGCATGATTTAAATTCAAGTGCATTTGTGTTTCACCTTTTCATTCAAGAACTGCATTTTAAAACTTGACATTTAATAATAATAATATATTATTAATGTTTTGAAACATGAATCCATAGTTATAATTTAAATTCTTGACCTACACATCATGATTACAAATTGTGATTTTATTTCAATTTGAACATTTGATTTCATAATAAAAGAACATGTAGTAGTGTATTTTAATTTATTAAACTATATTTTATATCCAAAAAAAAAAGAGGATTGGATTTCATATTTAAAATTTTTCATAATGTTCACATCTCTAACAAGTTGTAACATTGAATTTTTTAACATGACAATAACTTTTGGTTTATATTGAAAATCAATTTTACAAATAAATTAATATTGAATTACATTCTAATTATAATATGTGTGTGCGTGATGGTTTAAATATAAATAATAAATAATTTAATTTAATAATATAATAATATATTAAGTTAATAAAAATTAATAAAAATATATTTTAATTAATTCCAAATGATTTTCTTGCAATATTTGAATGAACACCTTTCAATCCAAATTAGAAACATACTTATTCAAGCCTACATGAAGAATTAAATATCCACCAAAAGGTGACAAGTTCACATTATTTTTATCAATGTTATGTTTATCAAATTAATTAAACTAAATAAATTCATTTTAACATCAAATTCATTAATATTGTGAAAAATTCCATCTAACAATCTTTTAACATTATCTCCACACATGCCTTGAGGGTGGACATTTTATTTTGCCCCTTTTAATCACCTTATTTTTGGAATGGGTAAACATGTTTTTTCTTTTCCAAATATTTTTCTTTTCAAATCAATTGAAAATATTTTCCCTTTTAATTTTGGTCAATTATTTAGTTAGTGGAAACGACCCTGCTGTTTGCTCCCAAAATCTTTATGAAAAGTTAGATAAACCATGTTAATTCATGTTAACTTAAGGTAATATCAATCTAAATTTGTTCATCATTCAATTTTGAAATGTTTGTTCAACAATCTAATTCATATATTAAAATGTGTTTATTGACTATGGTTAATGATTCATGTAGAACTTATAATGTCTAGAATTTTACGTTTATTAAGTTTAATTTGAAAATGCTTTTATACCCAAGTTCCAACTCATGCCAACCTATCATGCTTATCCAAGTGTGTGCTTTCGAAATAAATTCAATTGAATGGTAATCCAACAATATATATGTAGAATGTACTATCCATGTTGAAAAGGTTAGGCTTATGGCCATGAAGGTTTGTATATTTACATATAAGATTAAATCAAGGGTGAAAACATATTACAACAATTGCCTTCATGTAGTCACACTATATTGTTTTCATGGGTGAATGTTTTTGAGTAAGAAGGATTTTCATAATGCTTTTGCATATTATAAAGAAACAAAACCCAAACAATAAAATAGAAATGATATTAAATATTTTTTTATGTATATCATGGTGAATTGAAATATATATTTACATAAGTAATATATGTAATTATAACCTAAAAATGGAAATATTTTTCAAAAAAATAAAAATGATTTTTAACATTTACAAAAATTGTAGTATCGATTTCAGATGTGATTCCACATCCTTTTAACCATGTTTGTAGACCATGTGAATAGTTTGGTAATTTTCCTTTCAAAAGTGGCGTTTTTTCAAGGCGTTGCCCATAAATATGTGGTAAGTTGAAAATTTAACAAATAATCACTTTGAAATGGAAAGAGAGAAGCATTGTGAATTGGGCCAATGCATAAAATTCATTCAAAACACTTATTTGAATGATTAATCAAACCAAATACCTAATGCAGTTTGAAATTTGAAATGGGTTTTGTTATATTGTTTATACCATACATA
>Ga0209208_10010432_pt1 | contig 12056 bp, 6 predicted proteins | sample S1TSphfallax_3_FD_187694 | JGI IMG/M metagenome (GOLD analysis project Ga0209208, IMG submission 187694) | Host-associated microbial communities from peat moss isolated from Minnesota, USA - S1T2_Fd - Sphagnum fallax MG (SPAdes) (version 2) | ecosystem: Host-associated > Plants > Peat moss >...
GCGACGATCTGCCACTTGCAGCTGGTTGTTCGCGGCCTTGCTTCATTCATGCAGGACTTTTTTCACAACTGGTCATGGCAAACAACACTGCAACCCATGCTGCTGCATTCATGAAGATCCTGCAGGATTCCAATCACGGTGTGCAAAATTCAAATCATAAGATTTCATTACCTGCCTGAATTGCATCAAGTTAGGCTATTACTTTTCCATCCTTCAATTACCATAAAGCATTCTTAGAAACTTCCTAGTGTATCATAGAATCTTTAGCATTCCAGCAGTACTTAAATTATTTTCAATAACTGTCGGTTTTTCTCAAAACTAGCTACTCACAATAAAGTTATCCGTAAAGTCACCCTCTCTTTCATCCGTTATTCTCTCTGCTTTCACCCCCTATCCCCTCTTTCAATGGTATCAGCAAAGTATGAAATTTATTTTTCTTGAAAATTTCAACATTTCAAACTGACCCAAGTACTACAGTATTCATTGTCTGCCCTAAAGCTTGGTGATGCAACGTGCCTAAATATTGCAAAATTACTTGGCATCTTTTTTCCCACCTCAACTATATAAATTAAAGGAAATTTTTATTTTATGTCAAAATGAGAAATAAAAGAAATTTGTCAAGAAAATGCTAGGATGGTAAAGGTACTACAATATTTGAAGGGCTACTAATATTTGGAAAGACCTGCCTAGCTTGTAGCCAAATTTGCTTAAATTGCAACTTGTGCTACATTAGAAGTTTGAAGGAAAAAGCATTGATCATGATGTTGTTGCAATTGCATGTCCTTATTATTGTTGCACTCTTGAATTAACTTATTTCAACTGAAGACTAATACTTTCGCTGTTCCAAAGTGTATTTAGTGTTAATAAAATTGTTCTACATTCGAAAAACTCATACAATAATATTCGGTTTTAGCAGAGGTTTCACCTCAAAATCCCTATTTCGCTCAGAAAAACTATTTATTTGTGAGATCAACAAATCTTGCTGAAACAAGGCTGAACAAGACATTTATTGTTCAGGATGTGCACAAAATTTGAAATAAATGATTAACAGCACGAAAGCTGGAGTGAAGTCCCATGATGAACCTGGAGATACCAATTGCTCCTGTAAATTACAGTCCTTGGCTGAAGCCTATATACTTTTCCAAACTGACTTCCTGATCTCACCCTGTCGATGCTGTTCGGGTTTTCGCCTTGAGATCTAATCTGTTCTTTTCTTGCTGCCATCGCAGGTGCGGCTGACAGCGCGGTGGGCAGGGCCTTCAATTAGCAACATACCCTAGTCCAGTGTCTCAACCTCACTCCCTACCTGCATGCGCTCGCTCACTCTTCACCTATCTACATGGGTTATTAACCTAATCCGAACCGTCGATAATCCTTGTACTCTAAAAATCATAATGTAATTACAGCGTTATTTTCTACTAACCTTGAGTAGCTTTGTTGTTAACTCCGGATAGGACCACTAGAAGGTTGCATGTAGTTGGCATATGTATTTTGTCACTACTTATGCATCTTTGTTTCTCAGATGAACATACACGAACTTTCCGGTTCTTAAAACATGTACATTGGAGAAGAAATCCCCAATATTGAATTTCAGTCAAACAAATGGAATAAATATGCATCATACAACATGAAAATTAAAGATTGTTCTGCAAGGTTGCTTTTTTTCGGACTTATTTCCTGAGATTAACACAATTATTTGCTTGGAACCTCCAGGTTTGTGGCTGGTTTGCTAATCGCTTGTGAGGGAATCAAGTGAACAAAGCTCTTGGATCGATCAGTACATGTTCTAATGTGAAATCTAATTTTATATTTTAGCATGGTGCAAATTCTTGAATCCTCCAATTGACGACTAATAGCCTACTGCACTGTAGTAGCACATCTCAAGAAAAGTATAGTGGGTAACAGATCAACTTCCCAAATCAAAAACAGAACATTATTACATATGCACTATACATACTTCCGGCTAAAGAAGAGAGCCCAATGAGTATCATTCCAATATCATCCCTAACATCCATAAAAAGCATAGCTATGCACGAGCAAAATTGTTATCATAAAGTGGAGATTTCTTATGAACTCCACATATGAAAATCTATATGCGTACCATTTGCAGCAAAAATATTACCCAGACACATCAAATGTCTTCATCATCATCGTCATCATCTTCTTCATCGTCATAATCATCTTCTTCATAATCTTCATCTTCATCAATTACTTCTGTTGTTGGTCAACACCATGCTTAACAACTCCACGCTTAACCAGACCAGAGGCTAGTTTATCATCAGCCTCCAGTTGCTGTTTGCCACTGCTCACAACCCCATGATTACTCAAACCACAGGCCAATCTACCAGTCCTCGAGTTGTTTCCCAATGATCACAACACCATTCTTGCTCAAACTCTGCACAACTTTCTTGGAGCCTTCTTTTGCACTTACACTTTTGGAGACCCTAAGTTCAGGTCACAAGTATACACCAAGCATGTTAGTACTTAATACTAACTGTATACACCAAGCACAATAGTTCTCACTGGCTATGTTCTCAGGATTCACAAACCTAAGTGTGCCTTGTACAGTCAACTTGCAGACTTCATTCCGAAAGGAGACCTACTACAGACTCTCGATGCCAGCGCTTCGAGGTGAAGGAACTCACTCTTTTGCAAAAACTTCGTTCAATGCAGATTTTGTCACTAGGGACGCTTGTAATAGCTGCAAGGCCTGTAAAAAACAATTACAGTTCATAAATCACCATAAGTTCCAACTTGTAAACTTGCAACCCATCATGAGTCAATACTCACCAACTACAGAGGAAGAGCTGATGATTCAGGAAGCCCTTCAGGCAGAGACTCATGAAACTTTACCTGGGTGATGCCTACTGCAATTTCGATGCTGTCCAAGTCGCTCATGTTCTCGACCTTGAGCTTGTTGAGCAGCACAATGCTCTTGATGGTGGACGTTGGGTATATCTCCATATCATCAGTGATCATAAAAGTTGTGTTTTCTTTTACGTAACCAGCTGCAATTGCAGGCGCTTCAGACAAAAGTCTCGGAGCCAGAGACTCTGGAGATTCAACAATCTCTTCGGTCATTGAGAAACATCTGCATCTTGCGCAACGTTCACCAGCATTCCTTGTCATTATGGGAGTCCCCCGACAACCATAACTACTGCATGTGTAGTATCTGATCGCACACGACTCAACACCCTGAATGCCCAGAAGAGAGCTTGCACAGTAGCCCGATGCAGGTCGCGGGCTCAGAAGAATGTCCTTGCAGCCATTATTCAGGACACTGGAGCTTAGCTTTACGACGCTTTTATAAATGTTGGAGATAGCTCCTGCAGGCAATTCGTGCAGACCTGAATCAAGATTGCAGCATTAGCACGGGAACAAACTGATCAAGCGTACAAGTGCAAGGCCTCAATGACTGCGAAGCAAATCCAGACCAAAGCATGTCATCTAGTTTGCAAGCAAGTACTTTGCAGGTTCATGTCATACCTTGAGAGATGAGTTTTATAACTGCTCCAGTCGGTAGCATGAGAAAGCTGAAGAGGAGATCGACAAAATCTTTGCCAGCCTCCATGTACAAAACCCGCTGGTTGGACTTCTGCACTAGAAGTTGAACTCGAAACAAATTGGCAGACTCCTTTGATCTAACTTCCGGCTTCATGCTCGATCCAAACTTCTTGTCTAGTGGATTAACCGATGACATTCACACACCCTGCTGATCAGCAGTAACACATGAATCAATAGTGGCCCAAGGTCACATACGCGACAAACTTTCCAAGCAAATAGATCATCCAAGAGCTCCAAATTCTACCCTATTGTGATGTGTCTGCAGACGACAAAAGATAATTGTCTCCAGATTCAAAGTTTATGAGGGATAGCACACTGATGGCTTGAATCGAGCTTGCAGCTGTAAACAAAGAGCACAACAAATCAGAAACTGTACCTTGATCGTGCAACAATTCACAAAGTAAATTTGAAGATTCTACCGACGTCACAACTTGGCAGATGTTGTAACAGTCTGAGGTGCTATTACTCTAAAAATGTAGGATGCACTAATTACTAGCTTTTACTGATTTGAGTCACGCTTGCAAGCCCGCCGAACAGTAAAATTCGAGAGCAAGCGATTCGAGAACTTGCTCTTCAGCCGATGCTCATAGAACATAAGCTTTCAGCGGAGTTACTGCAGCTGCTGAACACAACTATATTGATATTTGCGATTTGAAGACGTGAAAAATACCTGTTTGAAAATCTTCGCACGAAGAATTACGTCTTCTGTGGCTGTAATTGCTTTTGGGAATTCAAATTAGTTATTGACGGCGATACTCTCCCACTTGCGGCTGGTTCATGGTTGTGGCGGCGATGCATGGCGTGCACATGCAGGACTTGTTTTGAAATCATGGCAAACAGCGCTGCAACCCACGATGCTGCTGCATTCATGACGAGCCTACACGAATCCGATGATATTGTGCAAACCATAAGATTTCATCACTTGCCTCAATTGCATCTCTTTATTACTTTTCCTAATGTACTTTAAGGGGCGGGTGGGGAGGGGGCCTTGGGTGAACCAGCATTCTTTTTGGTAGTTGCTACCACGATTAAAGTCCCAAAATCCATTTAAATTATTTCTAAATATTACAAATATCCCTTGATTACACTATATCATAGTCTCTGATTTAAAATCTAACACTTTTTGCGCTGCATACGGTCACTACGAGGCCTCCCTAAAAAAGGTAAAGGTACCTAAACCCAAACCCAATACAACATAGGTGCTAGTTCACCCTAGGCACCGTATAATTATACATTAAATGGCTCTCCAAATCCGCAGGCACTTTACACCAATAATAAACCATTTCATCTATTAAAGTTATCCGTAAACTGCTCCCCAGTCCGGCACCCTGTCTCACCCCCTGTCTGACTTTCGCACCCTGTTTTTGGATTTCCGTAAAGTCCTCGAAACTAGGGTTGAAAATCCAAAACTGGGGGTCAAAGCCGAAAACTAGCGGTGAGATTCGATTTTAGCCTTTCCTTTTTTGCACTTTTCTTTTTTAGTGGTCACACTTGGGGTTCTTTTTGTGCACACTTTTGGAACATTTTTTTAACCTTCTTTTCGGGCACACTTAAATGGGATTTTTAGGGATTTTTGGGACTTTCTTGTGGGCAGACTCAAAGGGGGGCTGTTGTGGTTTTCTTTTTTGGCCTTGTTTCGGGGCAGACTCAAAGGGGGACTATTTGGAGCTTTTCTTTTTTTCTTTTTTTCTGGCACAATTTTTTTATTTCTTATAACGGAGCACACTTGAGGGACTTATTTCAAGGTTTAGGGTTGCCACTTTTTGGCCTTTGGGCACACTTGACCAAATTCTTGGTTGCTTTCATTGGCCCATTTTGGGTACACTTTGAAACTTTTGGGCACACCTGAAAAATGTGTTCTATGACAACTTTTTGGATGGCATGTTGGAAATACCTTTTTTGAAACTTTTTTGAAAGAATTCATTCAACCCTATACATTCAGGCATTTTCAAACTCTAATACTCATTATAAAATCATTTTAGGGTTTGAGCTACAATTTAGCTACGATGGTTTTTAGGGTTTAATCTACATGAAATTATTTAAGTTAGCTCTTCAATTTCTGATTTCTTTCTCTTCTTCATTTGGTTGAACTCCTCACTTAGACCTTTCCAACTTATATGTTTGTTTTCATTTTTTATTTTCACTTTGTTACTTTGATCTTTCCTAGGATCTTTTTATGTTTTCTTTTTTATTTTAAAGGTTTGGTTTTTTCCTTGCTACTTGTAGGGTTTAGCAACTATAGGGGCTTTTTTAGGGTTTGGGTTTATGGGGGGTTGTTTTAGGGTTTGGGGTTAGTAAGGGTTGTCTTATAGGATTTGAATTTAGGAAGGGCTATTTTTAAGGTTTGGGGTTAGTAAGGGCAATTTTTAGGGTTTTAAGGTTTAGGGGTTGTTTTTAAGGTTTTTGGGTGATTTCTTTGTTGGGTGTTTCTTCTACATCATGGCTTCTTCCAATAGCAACGTTTTCCCTAACATCCCAAAGTCTTATAACCCTTCATTAAGTAGTGATGAAAAGATGTTTGAGAGGTGTGTAAGTGACATCAAATGGTGTTTGCAACATCAATGGTTGGCACTAACACATGGGAGCTTTTCAATGCGAATGAATTGGACCCAGGTCCTAAGCAATTAATAAACCAAGATGTGGGTGTTTGAAATGTGTTAAGCATAATGCAAGCCACTCTAGGTTTGCTCAAGACTTTAACAAACTTTTGTTTATCAAAATTTAATGAACTATGTGCATTAATGACCCTCACCATCCAAACCCATGTTCATGTTATTAGTAAAACTCACATTGTGGTTGGGCAATTGACCAAACTAACCCCAAACCAACAATTGTTCCAATTCATCTTATATGTGAAACATGTCAATGTGGTCATGTATGACATATTCCTTTAGAATTGGACCAAGTTTGTTGTATGTGATGATGCAATGAAAATTGCATCTTTGCATCAATCAAGCCCTCGCCCATGAAATCCAATGGCCAATTTTCAAAGAGCAAACATCTCTTGGTACACAAATTCTCAATTTCCAAGGTTGCATTGGATTCATTAATGAAACTTAGCAAAATCTACAAACCTTAAAACAATGTTGGCCATAGGTCATAATTCAATGGGTGGAAGAATACATATTTAATGAATAACATGGTGATTATGGATCATTGTGGATTATTCATTTACATGAATGTTAGCTACCCAAGCTCTTATCACAATGTCACCATCATGTGTGAATCAAATGTATACAAAAATTAGCGCATATGTATTGGCGCATTTATGTATTCAAAATTTGCTGTCTACTGCCCCTAAAAAAAATTTGTGCATATTGATGAATACTTTGAATACTTACTAAGAGGCCTTGGTTATTTGGATGAAAAGATCTTTGTTATGTTCTAGCTTGGGAAACTTTAGCTTGCTCATGGGCATGACCAAAATGTAATCAATGCTTACAACAAGATGCATTTTGGTTATAAGGTGAAGGTGGAGTGGGAAATTGGGAAGTTGAAATGGAAATGGAAACAGTTAATGAAGCACTTTAAATCCACAAAATCCAAGTATTATCATTTATTTCATGTAGTTGTTATCCTTACAAACTTCTTACATAAACATTGGATGGACTTCACATACAAAGTCATTGGTGACTAGATTGAAGACCAAGTTGACTATGGCTAAGATGGAAACTACTAGCTACAAGTATAAAACCTCTCTAACCTTCTCCTTAAATTATGCATCTATGAAAACCTTTATATCCTTAGTTACTTTGAAATTGTTAAGTCTAACTTATCTCTTCTTCTCCAGATTAACCTCCATCTTAACCTTGATTAAGGATTAGTCCCACATAGATCAACCTTTAGATTAATTTCAATGAGAAACATTTCAAACATGCACATATATAATTGATTTGAAACAATAGATGATGGAATCAAAAGATGTAGTAGTTACCGATTCAAGAAGATAAAAGGTGGGGAGGTGGAAATTAGTGATATCAACAAACATAATAAAGTATTTCGAATCACAAATTCCTCACAAGAATACTAATATCAATATTTTTGACAAACCTTATGTTTTTCATAGTGAAAGGATGTATTTTATTTAAATGTATAATGATTCATGGTTTCAAGGCCTTGTGTTACAATGTGATTCAAAAGTGGACATTTTGTTTCAAAAGTATTGGTAAGAAAAGATATTTCATTGATATTATCAAAGATTATGGAAGAATATGTTTCGCTAATGATGTCTATTCATGTTACAATAACCACATTTGATTTGTGGGTGTTTAGGATTGGTGTTGATACATTTGCAATGATTGTCAATTTTGTAAACAAAAATTGGGTGTCAACATATTATATAATTGGTTTATTTGAAATTCCCAATACTTTTGGGGTAGCTCTTGTTAAAATTGTAAAATGTCTCATTATTCAATTTCAAGCTTTCATGTTCTGAAACTCATAATCATAAGAAACACTATCAACTAAATGGTTTTGGTCAGCTGTAATTGGAGCAATTACTGTGCAGCCAGAAACATACCAATAATACAATTGTTATGAGCAGCAGAAAATGCACAAGCTGGTGCAATGTCATTAATGTTTTTACAGCTTCAAAGTTCTCATTTTCTCCTCAAGAGATGCCACTGCAGACAAACCCACCCAGCAAAATCCACCATCACCCTAATCAGAGGAATATTCAGCTTGTTGTTCAGATGAGACCCTGCTTGAGACTCAAACTGTCGTGCTTGTTTCACTGGATGGAAAGCTACCCAAATCAATAGCTCTAAATCATCTATCGACAGATGGCATTTACCACATCATCTAATTGACATATATTATGAAGGCAATTCAGCTTGTGAACTGAGAATCTCTTCTTATGATATATCTAGTATGAAGGTTGGAGGCTTATTCAAAAACACTTGAAAGAATTTGATAACAATGACAACAGAAAAAAGAGGCTGGCAAACTTTGCGGATATAATTTCACCTTGATCCTCATCTAATTGCCAATCTAGCACTTCACAATGTGCTTTTGCTTGTTGTGCTGATTGCACCTGATACAGAAACAAAAATGTCCTTGTGAGTTTCCATCTATCAGGAAGTCTGCAAGTGGATATGGGGCATGTGCAACCTCCATGCAGCACATCAGCAAACAGTGTGATATGGCCAAGATGCACCAGACCCAAATTCTGCAAAAATCTGTCATTGTAAAGCCCACATTATGGCTTTGAATAAGTACAAAAGTAAGTGTCCATGCGTGTTGAGAGGAGTATCACCAAGGATAAAGCAGCCTTGAGCAAGAAACACTTACCCTGCAATGGGTAGGGCTCCTTTACATATCAAATAATTCAGTGCAACCTGCCACGAAAATCAAGTCCAACAGTACCACAGAGTTGTCTCTTTGGTTACAGCATTCAGTTCTTTTTATGTAGAATTGTGAAATTGGGCAGATAACACATCTATAGGATTCAAAATGATGTAATCCCAAATGTTGTGACCATGTATGAGTAAGTGGAAAAGCAAGAACTACCCATTAGCCTGCCCTCAATATCAAGCATAATTGACCACCTACATTTCATATTACCATAATCATACTCCTATTTCACCAATGTGTAAGGAATGGAAAGAATATATAACCATACCTGAGCAATTGACCTATCACCATGTGTTGTCCCTATTGTGTCCATCAAGTTCAACATTGGTCGAACCTGCCAAATACTTCAAACATTAGGTACACATAGCAACCATCAGTTTGGACTTACATTGAGTCCTTTATTGAGTTCTTTGAGTACTCCAACTGATTCAGGTGTCTGAAATCATGAAATGTAAACTTTGGGTATAGTACTCTACCATCAAGGCTCTCTTATCTGTGCATGTAAGAGTTTTGTCAGTAAGCAAGCCCGATGCAAGAGGTGAGTAGGCAATCAAAGTAATCCCTCTTTCCTGCATTCACAAAATTCCGAACCACTCGTGACTCAGAAATTGCACCCATCAGACATATCACAAGGATCTAACCAGCTGTAAGGTTACAAACTAAATCTCCATTTGTAAAGTTATGGTTTTGCCAGGTTCAGCCAGAGACTCTCATCAAGTGGATGTCCATTTAATTGAGGAAGGAAGTTTTGCATAAGTCACAATTATCATGCTCAAGGATCCCAAAATGTATTCACTGCTCCATTTTTGGAACACTAATTTTTTGTCTGCTGTAAAAGTAGTCTTCAATGGCCCATGTGTGAGATGTGCAACTAGGTTTGCGTACCTTGCATGCCTTTAGTAGCCCATTCTCCTCAGGGCTCCAGCTTGCCAGACTGCCACTCATTTACACCACAAAATTGAGCACTAGTCTAGGAGATCATATTATCTCTCCTTGGGTCTCTTTTTACTTGGCTGCTTACTAGAACTTGGAGAGCAGCAGCAGCCACAGCTTATGAGATTATAATATCTTCAAGACAGTTTCTGATTGTTGTCCAAGAAGAGAATCCTATGCTGTGACTCTAATCCAGGATTTCAAGCTAGGAAGATGCACAAATACCCAGCATTCAATTTGGCCCCAGAATCACTTGCCAGAAGCCAATAAATGATTCACCATTTTCAAACCTAAACACTGAAGAGAAGGCATAAAGTGTATCAACCTGCAAGGTTTCAGACCCTGAAATTTCCAGTCTACTGATTGACTTGAGAACATCAAACTTGACAGAAATGCTCTGCAGTTGTCTTTTGCTGAGAATTCTATACACCTGACAACTAAGACTTGTTTCAGTTCCAATTCTCCCAGCACAAGTTGGGTGGGTGGATATTGAACAGTTTAAATTTCTGGAAACATGATCCGAATGTGTGGGTCTCATTATCTCTGTAACACATTTTCCAACATTGTTTCTATAGGGTGATGTCAGAGTTGTAGTCCTAATCTAGGGGTTGTGTTGAACCTGTATTGAACTTGATTTGATGCCAATGGGATTCCATAGCGAGCAAGCAAATCATCTGCCTCCTCCATCGGAAACATAACTGGAGCAAATATTAGAGGCAACAACCAGCTCTCTTCTCAGCACAAATGCACTGAAGGATTCATTATAGGGCTCAAGGTATGAAGGTCTTGAAGTATAGATTTGCCATATATGGGTTGATTTCATCAAGTATTTGCCAGAATGTCACATCTGGTGCATAACATTGATACCCAGTATTGTGAATAATTGGATACACCAACTGCTGTTGTAAGCCCCTCCTCCACAGCCTCCTTTAAGTTCTCCATGAGTGCAGAATTTGAAAATGTGGGAAATGGAAAATGGATCTACCATGATGAAAACCATGGCCACATATTCACACAGCTTTTGATCAATACCTCAATAAAAGACTGGGAATCAGTCAACAGTGCAGACCCAAGATACAACAATGAAAAGAGCAGGCAGCTATGAGTGGTGAGAGTTTTGTAAGGTACTAAATGAAGTCAGCTTGTGTGCACACGCATCATATCAAATGAGATCTCTGTTACCTGGTAGAGATCAACTTTGTCTTGACCTATCCACTTCAAACTGGCTCGCAGTGCTGACAGCAAGGACTTGCGTCCTAGTCTGAAACCACCTCCTGACACCACAAGCTGCATCCTGCCACTCCATAACCTCATCTCAATTCCTGGACATCAGATTGTATCCAGGAGGGGGTGTGCTTAGTGGGAGAAATAACACTTGGGTTTTTCCCATTGCCACAATGGGGTCATTTTGTCAACATCTGGAGTAGTTCAAGTCAGATCTCAATGAGGAAATTTGACAGATTGCAGGGTTCCTATCTCTGAGAGCAGATGGTGGAAACCAACCAGTGGGAGGACTTTAGTGTTTCAGAGACTGTGAAGAAGATAGTATAATCAGCAATCAACCCTTGAGTACTCAACAATTTTACAACTTTCTCTCTTCGACTTCTTGTTTCAAGTAGTGGTAGAGAGACAAAATCCATCAGCTGGTGAATTCCAGGACTTGGTCAAGAGAGAAAGAGCACTGACCCACAAGAAAATTTGTCCAAGGGATGGTAAAGAATTTGGTGGCAACAACCGGTGATAAGAAGTGTTTGCCATCATCATCCTCTCCTTGTGGATGCGGTTGCTTCATTCAACTACTTTTGTTGTTGCTCACAAATCTGCCCAGCAGTTGCTCTGATGATGTTCCTGCCTTGATGTTCTGGAAAAAGCTGCAAAAATCAGAAGTTACTTGTGCAATCAAGGCACCTGAGAAACAAACAAACCAAAAAAAAAAACCCTGAGAAATTCATGCATGGACACTAAACAAACACTGGGATTTCATTGCTGTTGTTTTTGACATGTTGAGCACAGCAGCAGATCAGAGATGACGTCGTCCTCTTGCACTTGAGAGGGATTTCAGATCAACATCTTCCAGTGCAATCAACTCACCTCAGCTGTATCGAAGAAATTGATGCCACCATGCACCAACACATCGAAAGCAGTCGCCAGTTCAGTTTCTCCGAATGTGTCTCCGAATCCGCTTCCCGGGTCTCCCCATTGCAGAG
>Ga0209208_10010433_pt1 | contig 12056 bp, 4 predicted proteins | sample S1TSphfallax_3_FD_187694 | JGI IMG/M metagenome (GOLD analysis project Ga0209208, IMG submission 187694) | Host-associated microbial communities from peat moss isolated from Minnesota, USA - S1T2_Fd - Sphagnum fallax MG (SPAdes) (version 2) | ecosystem: Host-associated > Plants > Peat moss >...
AAGTTGTGCTTATTGTTGTCTTTTAAAATAACATGAAACTAAAGCCGAAAAGGATGAAACAACAATGAGTTGAAACTTGTTGTCATTTTAGGTTAGCAATAGAACATAAGAAGAAGAAAGAAGAAGAAAAGAGGAAAGAAGAAGAGAAGAGGAGGGGGTTTATTTGTTTTCTATTTGTGATGGTTTTTTGGTTCTTCAAGTTTTTAAAATCTCCTATTCAAACTCCCTTCTCTTGCTTTGCAACTCTCTCTTCACACTCTTTTAAGTTATTTTAGAACTCTAATAAAAACATTTTGATGTTAAACCCTAATTCAAATTCACCATTAAATGAAAAATTTCAAACTTTCTTTGTGTAATACCTTCAAAACATTCTAAAACATAATTTTTCAAGCCAATGCATATTTACAATACCCTTACACAGGTGATGACAAATATTTTAATCATGTTTTTAAATATTGCTTGAGTGAACAAGTTCAAGTTCCATGCAATACCTTCAATTTATTTTATTTTTTCATCATTTTAGGCAATTGTAGGGTCTATTCAAATGGCAGCCATGAAGGTAGGTGCAACCAAGTAGGTGGGGTCTAGTAGATACTTACTAAAAGGCTAGTATGTAGAAAGGTGAAAGAACAAGTAAGTAGGTATATAGGTGGGTAGGTGGGCAAATAGATGGGTGGGGATAGGTAGGAGGATGAAAGTATCACATTTTAAATATAAAGGTGAGTAGGTAGGTGGGGGTGAGTGGGATAGGTAACGGAGAATAAGTAGGTGGCGGGAAAGTTTCAAAAGGACAAAAAAAAAAACCTGAATGGTGTGTGGGGAGAAAGAAAAGTTCCAGAACAAAAACTGAGATCAGGGCTGCGAAAGGGTAAGAAAATAAAGGCCAACTACCTTGGTTAGCACAGGGACAGAAAAAGAAATCCCATCAGTGCACCATCCATCCAGGATGGTGCTGGTTCACTGAGGCCAGTGTGAAGATGGAGGCACTGTACAACAGAAAATGGAAGATCTCGCTCAAAAGTGGAAGATCCTGCTGAGTAACGGAAAATCCTGCTCAGAAACGGAAAATCCTGCTGACAAATTGAATTCCCTCCCAATTTTTTCGCCGGGAAATTCCGTCTTGTAAACACCGGCTGTTTAGCACTATGAATCATGTCCCACTGATTTATGCCCTTGTGGCCCGCATCTTTTGGCCCGTTTGCTTGCCTGGACTTTGGTCCTTGCCCCTTGTTTCTTTTTCTTCTCCCTGTCTTGGGCGCTTTCTTCTTATAAAATTTGGCAGGGTTTCATCATTTATGCCATACAAAGTACATGAGATTTACTATGTTAGTAGGTCCAGAGGTGCTATGATATCTTGCTACTTTATGCTAAGGTTGGTTTTTTCATTAAATTACCTTTAAAATAGTGAAACAAATTTTCCTGAAAATATGAAGCCCAGTTGTTGAAAACCATCATAATTATCACATGCTACAATCTGAACAATTTCACTCCTCAATATGAGGAAATCATAGTAGATCATGAAAAAGAATAATTCAAAAGTATAATAAAAATGAACTAATTTTTGAAAGGTTTTTTTTTTTTTTTGTCCATGTTGAAACTGACCATAGGCTGCGGTATAAAGGTTAAGTTTTCATGCTGTGAACTTGCTCACTATTCCATCATTTTGGAGTAGAGAGTTGGGGTTTCCTTGTGAGAAAAGTGAGGCACTTACTCACTACTCTCAAGGTTCTTTAGTGGGAGATCCATTACTATGGTGGGTATTTCACCCCACCGACTATACTCCCACAAATTCTGCCACACTAGGACATGGCAGAAACTGAGAATCGGTCAGAACCTTTGGCGCCCCCAAAACCTTTGGCAATTTCACCCAGCTAACAATATCGTAGACACCACGGCAATGCAGGTGAGACGCAAAACCCTGCATGGTTGCCATGGGGGAGCACGGACTGCACCTGTGAATTGCCATGCATATGAGTGACCATGTAGTAGAGGGGACATGAAAACCTATTTTTCCTGTTTTGACAGACAAATTTGATTGATAAATTATAAGTGAGAGGGTAAAGTTTCTGAATAGTGGAACTGGCATACCATCGTGATCCCACTTAAGACAAAACCTAGACACACACCAAGACCAGTTAAGTCACTGGAAATATGTGAATATATTTTCTTGTCTTAAGTGTGGCCACACATGCCACTAATATAGCGTAGACAAGTCTGAGTTTGAAGACTTAAACTCTTCGAGAACTTAAAATCTTTGGACATAGCTTGGTTGATTTTAGAGTTCCAAAAGGTATTGTCGACCTCCACTTGGCGCATTCATTGACATGAAGATCACTCTAAATGGACCCAAAAAATATGAAAATGATATGGGGTTTGGAAGTATCCAGTATAAAGAGTGTTCCATTTTGACACTTTCTCCAGCCCCAAGAATCCTGCACAAATAAATCTCTTTAAGAACCTTGCCTTTCAGTCAATTGTTGCATCTGATTGAGCATACATGATTTTATTGGATATACAATATCATATCCAATAAAATCAGTATCGGCAGTCAGATGCTGCATTATTTAGATGTTTTAGATTAGAGAATTAGCAATGTACCACACCAATATTCACATTTCTAAATTTCTTAGTAGTAAATCATAAGATCTAAATTAATAGAGGAGTCAGATTGTACTGAAGTTTCAATGTGACAACTTGTGCTTTCCTGGGAATATGTTCCTAATGTTGTTCCCATAACTCCCATGTGTCCCTCACATTGTCCTCTACAATTTGTTCCATATGCTTTGCCAAATATTTGTTATTTTGTTCTCATTGTTCCCATGTGTCACCAAGTTGTCTCCAGAGTCCAATGGCGGCACATTAAGTTTGTTTCACATTCTTTGCCAAGAGTACTCTTTTGGCCTATGTAGGTGGGTGGCAAATGGAAAAGTTATGTTCAATTCTATCCTGGGATTGTTTAGTGTTTGGAAACTTTTATCTTGGGAATGTCCAAAGTTTTTGAAACAATTTTTTTAATGACGGGACAAGGCTCATCAGAAAAGCAAAGATTTGAACTCATAGACAGACATATTATTCAAAGTACAAGTTTAGTAAGGAAAAGTCATGGCCATGAACTCTCTTCAAGATTAAGTAAATTAGTAAAAGAGAGTCAACATGTTGTTGAAATGACAGACGGGGCCGGCAGCATATGACAACATTTTTGCAACCTTTGAGAAGTGAAAGCATGTTAAAAAGAAAATAGTGTCTCTGAGACATTAACTTCAGGAGACCGTCGAAGGAAGAACTAGCTACCAATGGGGGACATGCCTAACTACAAAATCAAAGATTCAGTCAAGGTGCTAACTAACGGTTGATCAGCATAATTTCCAGACTTCAGGGGACTAATGAAATGGGCCGATAACCAGATATAAAATCTGGTAATGACTACCAAGTCAAAGTTCCTATAACGATGTTATTCATCAACATACAAAGTTCGAGTTTGTAAACTAGTCCTGCCCTGTTTGACATTCATCTTGACGATTATATCAATGTTGGTTATTTCACGTGATTTTGTGAAAGTTCACAAGTTTTTAAAACGTTTCTGCGCATGGGATGATGCCTAACTTATTCAAAGTTTGTGGTTGATCTTAAGTTTGCAAAGAGTGATTTTCATTGTTTCAATGAGTTTGAAAATGTAAGCTTGCACAATTCATGGTAGATGAGGACTAATGAAGCACACTTCAAATTACTTATACTCTTATCTGATTGAGAATTTTACAAATGAAAAATTTAAGGATAAATAAAATGTCAAGTCCATCTCAGGATATTTCTCTTTTGAGATTTAAACAAACCTCTAGAGAATTGGGTAGCTGCAGCCACAATCAGGGTACCCAAAAAGGAATGTCATATTGAAAGGACTTCAATTAACAAAATTTAACTACAGATTATGTTTTTTAAAGATTATGTCTTTAGCTTGAAATTATCAATAAGTTTTATAAATTGTAAGGAACACAAGGATGATTCAATTTATAAATTTGGTGCACAATTTAATGTCTTTCAGATTCTTGAAAAAGAAATTTTAATCTTAATCAAAAACATTATAAGATTCCTAAAACATAGTTTAAGAATTGGTAGGACTAGTAAAATTATGTCCTAACTTCTCATTTCATCCCCGGTTTGAGATCAATTACAGATAACAATGGCATAACCCTTCTTATGTCTTGTCAAGTTTTAATGTGGTGGAAAACACACAAGAAACTTGAGTATTATGGTTATTGAAGAGTCCATCTTTATATTTAAAGTTGCAATTGTGAAAAGTGCCTTCAAAATCAACAACTTTTTTCCAAAATAATTTTTATAGAAATTTTGAATGTTTGAAAAGGAAATGAATTCAATGGATGATTTGTAGGTGGTCATTAACAGGTGAACTAGGTACTGTAATGTACATTCATTTGAGTTGTTAAGTTGAAGGTGGATGTACCACATCCCACAACTACCTGGAAGTTAAACAACCCATGCATCAAAATTTGCCAATGAAAACTCTTCATGCAACTATGTAAAGCGCATGCCATAGAGAATAGCAATGTTGAGATCCAAGACCTTGGCAACTTGCATGCATCAGCACATAGGAGCCCATTTTAGCTCAGATGTAGTCTCCTAAGTTGACAAGGTCACCAAAGTAACCTTCAATTTGAAGATTAATCTATTCTATTTGTAAGGTAATGCAATCTTTTGTGCAAAGTGTTGACAGTGCATATTTCATCACAGAACTTGGGGTGGGCGGGGTGGGGGGCTTTCTTTGTATATATTTATGAATCACCTAGGATAAAGAGGTATTTTTTTGGTATGTTGTGTTTAATAATAAAATATTGAAAGAATATTTCAGATATATTCTCATAATCAAGTCTTAGCACCTTATTTATATGTAAGTAAATTAAATTATAAATTATAAATTACACTTCTTAATGAATTAGTTGCACCTTTTCTTTTTTTTTGCATGGCATTTGAAAAAAAATGGAAGTGAAACGCCCCCCTCCCCCCAGGCAAAAAACCCATGATGGGAAAATATGACAAACTGATCACAAATGCAAATTTCTAGAGTTGATTTTAAATCCATTAGTATGCTCCAATCTGTCAGGAGATGCTCATCAAAATATCCTAGCATCTATGATCAGTAGATTGTCCACAGTTTTGTAGATGGCAAAGTGAAAGGTCATCTCTAGCCTTTTAGTAGAGGAGTCTGGATACAATGTCATATGATTGAACATCCATGTGATATGGAATAGATTCTATCTGATCCACACCAACTAGAAAGTGGTGTTATGAGTACTACTATTATGCACCACCTTTTGCAGGCGAGCACCTTTAATGCATGGTTGTTACATCATTGCAAGTCTTGATTGAATGGCTACTTTGAGGAGGAGTTCCCCCTTTGCATTTGTCACATCATTGCAGGCATTCTGATTACCTTTGAAGGAATTTTACTGTTGTGGAGAGAGAGAAAAGGTGACGGAGGTGCTGGTTATATCAGCCCTTCAATTGCAACTTCATATAAAATCCTTCAATTTATAGTTGAAATGAGAACTTCCAGGTTAATTTTGTGAAAATTTGTTAGAGATAAAGAACTGATTTGGCCTCCCTTCACCTACTTCTAGAGCTTTAAGTTTAAAGTATTTAGTCTTTGAACTAGTACTTCTTTGCCCAGAGGCAGCCTCAGATGTTTGCCTCCTTGTAAGACCCATTCATTCACCTGGCGAGAACCTGTATCAAATTCATCAAATCAAGATGGTTTGATGAATTTGTAACCAGAGTAGGTCCAGAATTCTACCTGACTAAGACGGGAAATGAACCAAAAGATCTAGCCAAATGCTAAATAACTTGCCAGGCTGTTCGGGTTGGCAGTTATTTAAGATCATGCCAACCCGAACAGCCTGGCAAATTGCTTTGGTTTAGGTTGATGTCATGTGCAAACATGTCACCCTGATCAAGGTCACCGACAATGTCAATTTTGGTCTTCCAACACATTTCTTTTGCTGAAATGACTCTGTTTTTATTTCTGTGTGTATTTTGAGGTATCTGCCACAGGAGAAGAACCCTAGGGGATTATGCCAGAGGGAGATCCTCCTATTTTGTAGTTTCCTGCATTGCAATGAAAAGAGAATAGTTTATGTGCAGGTTCCTGTACTTGTGGGTTCTCCTTAGGTTCAGGAACACCCTAGGGCTCACACCCATGGGTGGCCCTCCTTCAGGAGAACCCGCTTGGATGGGAACCTCCGGTCCAACATTTTCAAGACCAGCAAATGATCGAAAACAGGCTGAAGAGCTGGGGGACACCCTTAAGTCCTAATAGTTTTCTGAAAATCTGAACGCCACCATCCGCCACACTAGTACCTGGTGGATGAAAAGCAAAAACCAGCCAGTCGGTCCTAACTCCTGGTCAAGTGATGTGTGTGGGAAGTGACAAGGTTGGAAGCGTTGTCACACTACGTGTGTCTAGTACCTGGTTGATCATCGGATAAGCTTGCAGTACTCTTAATGGGATAAGGTTGTAGCATACTCGTGTGGACGCTTCCATATTTGTACCTTTTTATTGGCTCTGCCCAGAGGGACGAGACTCAGTGCACATCCACCCCAGATCTTGGGGGCAATCTTGGAACCAATGTGTTTGACAACTTGTTGTATTAATTGGCTTGCTATTCTTATAGAATTCTTATCAAACTGATTGCTTGTGCACTCAAATTACCTTCGAAACACTGGATTGCTTGTGCATTCCAATTACCTTAGAATCACTTTACCTGGTTCCATCATTTATCATGATTTTGTTTGAACTAGCCATAAAGGGTCATTATGCGTATAAGTAATTTAACCAGTTGGAGCTCAACAATTATGGAAAAACTAGTCACATTTTAAAACTTGTTTTGGAAGAACCCATTATCATTTAATTGATTGACAATTCACCTTACTAGGTCTATTCCAATAGTGGGTTAACCTCCTTTGGTTCCATTAGTTGGTAGCCTAACACAAAAACAAGATACCTAAACACCCCATTGAACTTTGTTGGGGTGTTAAAAAGTGTAAAAATGTTATGTGGCGTCATTTGTAGGTTTGCAAAAGGGCTTGAATAATATCTTGAAATGTTAAAAGTAAATTCAAAATTTGATGTAGTTTTTTCAATAAAAAATATGCTAATGGTGTGGATTGCATGAGAAGCTCCAAAACATATCAACTTTTTTAATTAATATGTATAAAAACATGAGTCATGCAATTCTATGCAAAACCATGTAGGGCACAAAAGCTTGATGGGGAATATAACATGACCCCACAAAAGTTAATTATGCAATTTGAAGGTGACAAACATGCCCATTTTCTGAAAATGGTGTAAATAAATAAAAAGTTACATGCAAATAGATTAAAGAAGTACCCATTGCATGGGGGAGAGTCCTAGGGAAAGGATTGATTGAAGAACTAATGAAAGCAATGCAAAAGGAAAGGACTAACTTTTGTTTTGATGAGCATGAGAACCATAGAATTCAAATATATTTTTTGCCCAAATATTACCACTACTAGTTTGGAAAACAATGAACTTGTAACTTTCAAATTTAACATTTTATGGTATTTCATCGGTATTCTATGAAGGTAGTGTAGCAATTGTTGTTTGAAACATAAAAAACTCAAAATCAAAACCTCTTGCATTACATGTGTTACTTGTTTTTCCTTTTTTATCTTTTTTTTAAAAATCACAATGTTGGAAGATTTGTATAAGTTACATACATAAAAAGAAGGTGATCAAGCCACAAGAAGTTGTGGGGCCTTGAATGTGTCTATTGTGTTGGTACGTAGTGAGCATGATAAGAATTAATAAACACACTTGATATGATTTGTGGCATAACATGTGAGTTTTTAAGTTTTTAAATTCTTCAAGTAGCTTGTTAATTCTTAAATTTGGCTAACAAAGTGATAGCCCAAGCTAAATCAAAGTTTGCAAGCCAACCAAATGTCTAAAGTAGTAAGAAACAACATCAAGATTTAGGTGAAACCAAGGGAATACCTTGAAATTTTCTCTTTAAGAACTTGGGGAATTTTTTTGAGAAATTAATCAAGTCGTGAGGATTGTAAGCATATTTTTTCATGATGTTATAATATGTGATCACAACAACTTTATGGAAAGCCATTGGCCTAAGACTTTCTATTTAGTTGGTGAAGTGTGTATATTAGTCTCCATAGGGATCACACTAGTCCATATCATTTGCTTTAAACTTTTTTACATTTGACATCGGTTTATGTATTTTAGTTGCATCAATGCATTTTATGCCATTTGTGGACTCCTTTGTCGAAAAAGCAATTTAGGTGAATTTCAACACCATAACTAGCCTCCTTATGTTTGCAAATCCATAAGCAATTTTTGTGATGTTTTTGTTTGTTATGCCCAATGCCTAGCTATTTATTGCATATTGTATTTTCATATTCAAGTATCTTGCAATATTACATCAAGTTTGATTTGTGTACCATTGTTATGTTAGAAAAATTATTGGGCACTAGATTTTCAACATTATGGTGGGTCATTTTGTTTGTTGTCAAATCACTTTACCTACTTCTTTAAAGGGGCTTCGCTTTCTTTTGGTGGTTTGACTTGCTACCCCCATCTTGTTGATGTGTTGGACTTTAATTGTTTTTGCATTTGTCATTTGTTTCCAACAAGATAATTATTTTATTCTTTTCAATGTGATGGCATATGTTAAGATTAACATTTTTTCTTTCTAACTAGCACTGTAAGATATGTAAACTTTACCACCCCAAGTTGTCCATTTTCAGGTCCCCTTTTTAGAGTCTTATGATATAGTCATATTCTCATTTACAGGTTTTTTTTACAAATTGGTTACATGAACAAGAGTTTGTCACACTTCTAATAGATCTCTTCCACACTTCACAACCAATGTGTTTCTATCGTTAAGCAATTTATGAAAGACAACACCCTTTTAGTGTATGATATTCTATTTATTAGAGTACTAGTGGTGGCCTTTTTAGTTTAGGTCTTTTATTTATTAGTGTATTAATGGTGTCCTGATTGTTACATGTTCTTTTGTGCCTTGTGTTCTCATGCTTTTATTTGCCTAGTATTTCTTGTGGATGGGTTCCCATCCATGCCTTCATTTACACAAATTGTTTTCTTGTTTCAAGATGCTGCAAAGGTTTTTGCTTTCCATTGATGATTGGAGAGCTCCAAGTGCATTGAAAATATGCAATTAATCATGTTAGGAACACTCTGAACATGTTCTCATGAAAAAAGACAGATGTAACTGAATGGTGAGTCACAGTTTAACTCATGGCTCTTGCAATTGGTCAATGCTTGATTTAGATTATGACTTTTGTAATTGGTCAATGTTTGACTGCAGCTGGTCAATGCTTGACTATTAGAGCTCTGAGATGACTGGGAGCACAGCTAGTTGAAAAAACATAATGGAAAGCTGTGATCGCAGCTAGTAGAAAAAACATAATGGAAAGCTGTGATCGCAGCGGCCTAACGTAGAGATGTCCTAATTGATGAGCAGAAGCAAGATTCCCTGCCCTGACTGGTTCAACCAGATTCTGCAGAACATTGAGAAGTAGGCACCATGTGCGATGGAGTGCAAGTTCAGTTCGGATTCAGCGAAAATTCGTAAATGCCCTCACGACCTAACAGCCTGTGGCTGTTGGCTGGACTGCATTAGATGCTTAGACCAAGTTTGCATTTGGAAATATATTTACTTTGTTACATGCTCACATCTCACTGATCACTTCAGGATGCACATGCATGATGCTATGAATTTGCCGCAGACCGTTTCAACTCCAAATTTATGGTGCTGGAAATGTGAGAAACAGAATTGTTCTACTAGAATAAAGCTGAGTTGGAAATCCCTAGGAATTATATTCTGCAGACAATGGGCTGAGTACATATATTTTTAGCATGGCAGCTGCAGGACTCCGAAAACTCCCTCCGCTGCTCACATCACTAAGAGATCATTCTCCACATCGACAATTCCAGAATGCATTCTATAGTTACAGCTGATTCTTATCGAGGATTCTTTTTAATCTGCAAATATGGAGATCTACTAGTAGTGTATCAGATCCTTTTTGTCCAGCGTATGTAATGCTTCCTCTTATTTGCGTCACCCAAAGAGATATGAGTAGTTTACTGCCGGTACTGCGCCTTTGGCAACTCATTAACTCATGAACAGGTGAACTGCTTTCTGCGACCCTTGCCGCAGCAGGACCCACAGCTTAGGGTCTCTTTCCATTAGGCTGATGTGATCAGAGCACACTGTGTGTAAACAGGATCACAGCAGCCTAATGGAAAGCCACTGACATAGGGCCTTGTTTCTTGTTGCAGGAAATTACTAATATAACTGTGGATCCTGCTAGTTTGCTTGCATGTAATTTTCTGAATTGATCGGTAGGCACACCTCTAGTTAGTAAATCTTTATAGACGGCAACTGCATTTGCAGTTACCCTGCATGTATGTGACTATGGGATACCAGCTGTGGGGAACAAACCATCGGGAGGGTTCAAGGGTAACTGCATCAAGCATATGTGGGTAAGTAGCTAGTGTGGCAGATTCTTGTTCTTTGCTCCACTCAGTTTAAAGTCCAGACTCTACTAGATGTTGAAGAAACCGTGGTATAGTCTAAACTAGTTAGCCGACACAACTAGTACTTAACAACAAACGCTCATTGCCATTGCACAGAACTTTCTAATTGCAGCTCATTCAACCGTCAACAGTTAGACTGTTTTAAAGTGCCATTGGCAAATCAGCACAGGGGCATGTGTATGGTACACAGGACAAATATGGATGTCATAATGAATTCAAAGAAGCATAGACAGGAGACAGTGAGGATGCCTCTTAAAAGGGAATTGCAAGTTGCATCTTGCCATGACAATGTAACCCTAGGGTGCATTCTTCCTCCTGGTGAGTCACTGGGGTGAGAATGAACTATCTGGAAAAATGTACATTAGAGGCCCATTTTCTGCCAGAATTTAACTCACAAGTCACAACCCACTTGCAGTGTCATCATGAGCTCTAGCATTTGGGTCATAAGCTAATTTAGCTTAATGGCTGGATTGGCTGCATTAAAACTGAATAGATCAAGAAGGGAAATAATTAAGGTATTAATGTTCTTGGTCGAATTAAGATTTCATTGTTTTTTTTGTGTACTATGAACAAGGTTATGGAGTAATAGCTAGACTTGTGTTAACTTATTCTCATTTAAGAGACCAAGTTCCCAAGCATGCACACAATTTTGTTCCAAATGTATGATATAGTACAAATTTTGAGATACACAATCTTTTTGAGGGACAAAAGCAAAAGACTCTACGAAATGTGCACTAGGCTTTCATTAGGCTTTTTCATTAAATTAATTTAGCAATGAGAAAATTGTTCAAAAAAGTAAGAAAGCAAAAGATAGAAAAAAGGATGTCCTATCATTGAAAAAAAAAAAAAAAAGTTGATCAAAAGTTAGAAGGAAAAGGTGCAAATACAATAATAAGAGCCATCCAATACAAGGTCAAAGTATCTTTATTTTACAAAGTACTCATGTAACTTTTTCATACTAAAGGTTTCTCCCAAAGTTAGATGAAAACATATTACATGTAATGTATTTGTCATACATTTAAAAAACAAATCTATTAATTTCAAAGTGTTGCATTAAATAACACAGTTTGATAATTATCCATGCAATTTAAAAAACAAGATATTAGTAAATCATGTAAATAAACATAATAACACATCTAATTTTCACGAAAACATAACCAATTTTTTTCCTATATAACAAACAAAATTTCTTTTTCAAAATATTTTTTCAACTTATGTGGTTTTAAGGATCAAAAGCACTTGAAAATACATCAATTTATCATAAGATTAAATTATAGTTTCAAATTGTTTTCAATTGTAAGCTTTCATAATCATCAATATATAAGCTTCCATGCATTTTCAAAATGAATGGTTTGGCTGAACACATATAATATCTTGGATGTTTGAAGGAAAAAGGATTCAATCAAAGAACATACCCAAGTCCTTATATCAATAAATGATAAAATGCAACGTT
>Ga0209208_10010434_pt1 | contig 12055 bp, 6 predicted proteins | sample S1TSphfallax_3_FD_187694 | JGI IMG/M metagenome (GOLD analysis project Ga0209208, IMG submission 187694) | Host-associated microbial communities from peat moss isolated from Minnesota, USA - S1T2_Fd - Sphagnum fallax MG (SPAdes) (version 2) | ecosystem: Host-associated > Plants > Peat moss >...
AGTTTTACAAATTTTATTGTTGGATGTTGGCTGGCATGGTAGGGTGGACCAATTTTGGTGTCACAGGGGTACTTTTGCTACAATGGGTGTGATTGCAATTATTATATCTTATTACATATGTTGGGTTTAGTTAATATGGATTCATTTTCAAATATTTACATGGTGCAATTTTTTTAATGCAAAAAACATAACATCCCAAGAGTTATGGACTTTTGAAATTGAAAATCAACTAGGGTGTAATGCTAACTACAATTAGGTTAATGGACCTTAATTTAGTTCAATAATGGATCTAGAATTTGTTTAGGGAATTGGTTTCAAGGTGGAAATTTATTAATAAAAACAATGCAAAAAAGTTTTGCATCATATGAATTGGAGGTATTACACTATGGACTTTTGATTCTTGAAAAAACAAACCCTATTTTAAAAAGTCCATAACGTTTAAAAACAAAGGTGTTTTGAGTTTAAATTTTGCAAACTTATATAAATCACTAGCTTCTACAATGCACAAATCACATATGGAAAAAAATTGTTGAGAATGGATAGATAGATCATTTTGTCATCATCATGTGTCAACACTATGCACACTGTAAAGTTTGCAAAATGGATTTTGGACCAAGTTTTTTTTTGTCGAGTTTTGGTCCACCTGCTATTGTTGCATTTAGCACTTTGATTTGGTCATGATGGCATTTGCATCCAAGTGTAGCACTAATAAATTGATACTTGTAGGTAGTCACCTTGATCAATGATCTTGTCAATTGTGAAAGGAAGTAATAAACATTGATGAAAACACCTATGGATGGAATTGTGTGATCTTAAATGAATATTTAAGGACAATCATTTGTGAGTTGTATTATTGAAACATTGCATGAAAATTGATAAACACATGTACTACAAATGTATGCACCAACATTGGTAGTCAACAATGGTAATTGGTAATATGCAATCAATGTTTGTTTATCTAAAATTGGTATAAGAAATAAGTAAAATGATTTCAAACAACAAATTGGAGTATGTTAATAATATATATATTTTTTGGATTTTTTAATTAAATTATTTTTACTATGAATTGATATTTTGTTGTAACAAGAGTTGTGTAAAACACCACTGTGTTGGTTATGAATGAAATGAACCAATGCCATTGAAACATGTTGTAAGTTAAATAATTGGATAATTCAATTAATTACAGAATCAACAATGGTTCAATGGAAAATTCTTGGAAAAATACAAATCAAGGGTTATCCATGTTGCAACTTCCGCTTGGAAAAAGAAAGCAATTGATAAGAAATGAAGTTCCAAAAGGAATAAGGATAGAAGAAACCAAGGTTAGAAAGAGTTTGTTGTCATTCCATGAATAATGGAGTGAACAAATCAATTCAAGGAAAATCATTCTACAATTTGAACAACAAAATTCCAACTAGAAAATGAAAACAATAGAGATAAAATTTGGTGTTCAACATTGTATTGTTTACCAGTTCCATGATCTTGTTAAAAATTGGGAATGTTAATATGTAGTTTATAATTGTTGTAACAAATTGACTATTGAAAAAAATAACAAACATGATGGTGTGTCCAAGCAAAATTGTTGGTGAAAATGTTGCTTGAAATACAAGATCAATTAGTAGCAAATGAAGCATTAAAAGAAATAAAAACCAATATTGATCAGTGGTATTGTTTTAATGAATTCTAACTTTAAAAAAAGAAGGTAAGAAATGTTTATGGCACTTGAGTTGGTGAAAGCAAATAAATTGTAGGATTACATTACAATATAGGAGAAAGTTATATAGTATTGACTACCAAATGTACATTGGTTTGTGTTGCACATAAGTTGCATGTCCATTTTTAGAAATTCATTATCTTATTTATGCAATTAAAGAAAACTCTACAATGTATAGTCTAGATCAAATCGATAATAAGAAACCTTTTTCAACATCTAAAGATGCAAAAACATGTACAAAAAATTGTTCCAAAATTGAAAAACTTGGTTGCTAAAAATCTATAAACACATTATGATCTACAATTATAATAGTTTAAAAACTTCTAAAAAATAGAAAATTATGTTGTTAAATCCTTTATTGGAACTAGAAGAAAATTTCAAATATATGACCGAGTTTATAATTAGTATTCCAATCATAAAGGATAAAAATGATTAATAGTTTTAAAGTCATTATAGATGAATTATTTAGGGGGTAAAAACACACTAGAATGGATATATTTAGATGTCATAAAGGCACATTTTTTTGGATTAGATACATATTATTGATAAACCCATATGCAAGTTGAGAATTCCAACAAAAATGGACTCAAATAAGTGGAACTAACTTTTTTTCCCTTCTAAGTTTCAAATAATTACACCAATAACATTAATATTCAATGAAAGATGGACTATGTAATATAGGTAATTCCTAGGTCACAATCCAATACAAAATGTGCTATCGACACATTGCTTATAAGAAAATTGAAGATTTTTCCCACAAATTTGGGTCATGTTATACTTTCAAGGGTTATGACACTTGAAATTAAAGTTCGGAAAAAATTGAAGTATATAATAGGCTTTATAATTGCTTATTATGCAAAATAATTGTCCAATTTTTTTCAAAGTCCATCACATATTCAAAAGAATTTTTTTCATGACCAAAACTAAATGGAGGTGTTAAAAATGAAACCAAAACATCATTAACTTGGACATGGAAAAATATGCCAACTTTAATATCATTTCAAGGTTTTTTTTTTTTTTTTTTTCGTCCAATTTTCTATGTTAAAAAATATACTAAAAAATCTCCCAAAATGGACTTTGTAGTTGCCATTTTTGGTCCACCTAATGTGCTTTCACCTTAGGACAATAGTCATTTAGGACATGATGTGACATGTTTTATCCATCAATTATAAAAGACATATGCAAAGTTATTAATGATAGTTTATTCATTGTTTAATTATTTTCTATTATTACAAATTGGACCCAAAAACTTGGGGAACATTAATTTTTAAAATGATATTATTTATTATTATTTATTTATTACATATAATATAAATAATAAAATATATATTTATTTCATTAATTTCCATCCTATCAATTGTTGACATGTGTCACCACCTAAGCTAGGTTAAAAACCAAGTGGGTCCAATCACAGTTGGGGCACACAAAAAGAATGTCTTGCCCCAAAATCACTTACATGACAATACTTTGAATGACCATTATGTTTCTCAAATTATTTATTTATTTATTATTATTCATTAAATATTCACTTTTCTTTTTATTAAAATGGTTGTGATTAATTATGATTAAAGTGTCCTTAGGTGTCTTGAAATGATTTCTAGGAAGCATGTCCCATTGCATATGATGATGCAAAAGGAATCAAAAGGGTAAAAACACAATCATAAGAGCCACTTTAGTGGGTGGACAATGTTTAAAACTACATTTCTACAATGACCAAACATTGTTCAAACATAATGATTGAGATTGATGATTTATTTTTTGCAATAGGTTCCATTACTTACAAAAATATTATTGTAAAACTTTCATCAAAATCAAGATTTCCTTTATATGTGAAAAGGACTCAAAACACAAAACTGGACACTATTTTCTAATTTCAAGAATCCTTTTTGCATATCAAATGTGTGCCATCCACTCTCAAACTTTAGGATTATGTTCATGGTGATAATTTTAAGGGCAACACGTGTAGAAATAATAGAATTTTGATATGTAATGGATATTAACATATTAGTTTCAAATGTGTTTTTGGGTTTGAAAAATATGAAATTTGAAGCTATTCCTTTAACAAAAGTTCATCAATTTTACATAATATAGAACATGGATGCATGATCTTCATGGTATTTGATTGAAATGTAAAATCATGTTTGTATTGATAAGTAATGTGTTACGAAGTACATATGGGTTATCTTTAGTTAATTAATTCAACAATGATTTGTATATTTCTCAACTATTTGCCTTGTATGTTTCATGTTGAAAATGTATCTATTTAAAATTTATTTTATATTGAATCTATACATATAACAAACTATTTAGTAATTATTTCATCATTTAGTTTGAAAATCGGATTAAAACCATCCTAGGTCATCCATTAAACTATAGGTTCTCAAACTAGCTTGGGTTACAATTTTTCTTGTGATATTTTATGTTTAAGTCCAAACCATAGCTAGTTTCTAGCTATACCTTAAAGTGGAGTTAGTTAGCCTCTAATTATACCCTAAATTCAAACTATTTACTAGCCTCTAGCCATGCTTTAAACCGTAAACCTAATCTAATTGCTAGCCTCCAACTATAAACCCTTAAACCCTAATCCCAAGCTAGCTCCTAGTTTGCTCTAGACCCTTATGATCTTCCCACTTGCCATGGATTCATGCCTTCATGCTCATCACTTTGTGTTCCATCACCTTCCTGTCACAAATTGGTTCTTCATTGCTTTCCACCATCATTTTCTTGCCATTGCCATCACTAATGTGCCATGTTTTTAGCACTCTCTCACCTTCAAGGTTCACCAAACAATGGACTGTGATGCATTGAATGTTGTCACTATGTCATTCCTCAACAAGTCTGCAAAATTTGTAACATCTTTTGTTGTTAGTATATAAGTTGTGTGCAAATCATGCCCTAGAACATGGCAAATGTGACTACACCCATGACTATGTTTGTAGTGATAAATACCATTCATGACTATATGACTATGTGGTCCATATGGACATGTCATGTATCCACTAGTTGTATTTTTGTCCTAATCGTAAATCCCATGGAATATATTATATATATTTAAATTGAAATATATTTATAAATGGCCATTTGGTAGGTAGGTGTGTAACCCGAAATAGGTAGGTAATTAGGATCATGTTTATTTTTGGTGACAAGCCTTTTTTATTGGCCCATCACAAGTAATATTTGCACTCTGAATGTATGTAGTGCATGTATTATGTGTAGACTAATATTTTTTCACCTAGTTATATAATTTACAAAATTGAACTTGCTAACAAAAGATATGGGATAAATTTACAACATTATCCCACATCATCTTTTGTCCCATACAAAAGTACCCAACTTTGACCATTTTTTTTTTCATAATTTGACTGAAAATGCATTTGAATCTTCATTATTTCATACATTTGAACAACAATGATATCTTGAAGATTTTCTTTTTCTTTTTTTCATTAAACAATTTGTAAATAATAAAATATGTTTATAAACATATTTTAAATCAACATGGTATATATGTATGTATGTATGTATGTATGTAATATTATTTTCCACATTTTAGATTTTTATACAAAATATTAAAATTATTTAAATGTCATAATTTTTATCAAATTCTATATGTTTTGCTACCCATCACATGGAAGCATGAAAAACAATGCCATTTTGGGGTGGATTTCTTTTGAAATTCAAAGGAAGAATTTGAAATTGTTGGACTAGAGTTGGTGAAGGTTGAATGGGAAGGTGTAGAATTGGTCAAGGAATTCATTGCCATGACATTACAATTATTAACTGCAAACATGTTTTTCACCCTTTTTGCCTTGGTGCCATGCTAAAAGACTCAAACAAATGTTACTTGTGTAAACAAAAGTTACACCCAGATTGGTGGTCTAGCTGGGAATTCATGAAACACTTCCCAAATAGTTTGTCAATATACTTTTGAAACAAATTGAAACTGCAAAGTTTTCAAATGTAATTGCAACTAAGGCTAATGTGGAAGATGCCAAACCATCCCTAGTCAAGAAGCATTCAAAACCACCAAAGGCTACTCGAAATGCTAATATTCTGAAAATAGGGGCCACTTTGCATATTCAAGCAAACCTAGCCAAAAAAGGCATGGGTACAAAGTCTTCATCTAGGCTTTAGACAATATGTTTGTTTTCTTCTTAAGTGGAGGGGTTGTTGTTTTTTGTAGTGTTGAGTAAAACTTTATCTTTTGGTTGAATATGTGATGGTGTTGGATTCTAGGAAGAAGCAAGTATCTAAAGGGTGTGGGTACAAGGTCTTAGCCCAAACCTTAGGTCTAATTTGCAAGTTTTTGGATTTTTTTGGACTTAAACAATTGTAGATGGTATTCTACACTATTATTTATTCACAATTCACACTATCATCACATTGTTAAGTTGTTTCTATAATTTAATGATAAGGTCAATTTGAAAAGGTTCTATGTTTGAACAAGCTTTGATCAATAAGGAGTTTTGGGTTTTGAGATGAGCTAGATGATGTTCTAAAAGATCATTCTAAAGCCTCCCTGAAATTTACATTTGATCAAAATTTGAACCATTCAAACTAACTATTTAACAGTTGGCATAAGTAATTTTTATTTAGGACTACCCCCTTGTTAAGTTGATGGCTACTACAAAGCCATTGATACAATATGCTCTATAAAGTAAATTGGTAGTTTTGCAATGACATAATACAAATTGTACAAAATAAATTTTGCTAATTACAGGTAATTTGGAAGATGCCAAAGCCAAATGGTTGTTTTAGAAGGTCATACTACATTTGATCAAAATTCAAACCTTTCAAACTATTTGTTTGACAATTGGCACAAAATAAATTTATTTAGTATTAGTTCACCTTGTTAAGTTGATGACTACTACAAAGTTAATGATATAGTCTGCTATTACAAAGTAAATTGGTAGTTTTATGATGAAATAATGCAAATTGTATAAAGTAAGTGGTGTTGATTAAAGGTAATTTCAAAACAAGTGGTTCCTATAGTACATTTCAAAGGAAGTAAGTTCCTTTACATAAGACTAAGTTGAATTCCAAAGCAATCGGTGCTTACTACAAAGTACCAAGTTATTACAAAGTAGGTGTTTGAAAAGGAAACTAAGTTATGAAGTGTCTAGCTAGTTTTTGGAATGAAAGTAAGCTCCATGACTTGTAAGTGACCTTTGTTAGGCTTCTACAAAGGTGTTAAGTGATGTTCAACACATTATTTTATAAAGTACATGAAGTTTTGCCCTTATAAAAGTTTTGATGTATAGGTGACCCTTTTTAAGCTTCTATTTGAGGTATTAAGCACTTGCTCTTTATTTCTTAACATATCATTTTGAAAAGTGTTGACAAAATGAGCTTACTGATTTGTAAACTCAAACCATTTTTACAAAGTACTTAATGGTGAGGAATCATTACATAAGTTTCTACAAAGTAAATGGTCTGTTTATAATTTTGATGTCCCTAAGAAGCACAGTCCATTGTGTTCCCATTATTTGCACAAAAAGAAACCGTTCAATTATTCTGAAAAGATTTTTTTAAAAATGAGCTTGTTGTTTTGCAAAATCAAACCATTTCCACAAAGTACTTAGTGGTGAGGAATAACTACTTAAGTTTCTATAAAGTAAATGGTATGATTATAATTTTGATATCCCCAAGAAGCATTGTCCAATGTGTTCTGATTATTTACATAGAAAGAAACCACTCAAAGAAAATTAGACCTACACTAAACACTTGTAGATACAAGTACGGTTAAAGCTTACACCTAAATTCTAAAAAATCAACAAGGATCATGCCAAGTGGCTTATCCTAAGAGTAATAACTATTCCTTGGATCCTATCTTGTAATGATATCAAGGTTGGAATATTCTATACAAATTTGTACATGGTTTTAAACCAACAATCTTCACACCAACAAATCTATTTGCAAATTCCACATATTAAAACATGGTTAGTCAATTCAAACCTTTTGGGTTGTTCCATAGTTATGTAAAATAAGCAAGCTTGCACAAAGTAATCTACCTTTGGGTGAAAATCCTTTAAGGTGTACCACATAGGACAAAAAAGGTTTAGTCCTTACTACACTCCTTTTTTACCTTATATTTTGATCCCCATAAAAAATAATGAATCAAAAGTTGTCAAGAATTTTAAAAGGACTATATTTTAAATTATTACAATTCATGATTCCATCATAATCTGTAATGGGAAATTAGGTTACCCCAACTTGTGAGCGCACACTGATCAGGGAAGTTAATTGGCACATCATTGAGCCGTTTTGTGTCTATGACGGCTGCCTTTGCATTACATCTGCATGGGGAGTACCGCTTGGTTTGTGTGAAGTGTTTTGCTGGGAGATTTGCAGGATGGCTGCTATTGAATGGAGGATCGATGGCGGCTCCGAGTTGTGATCTAGGTCGGTGTTGCAATTATGAAATGGCGGTTTGGGAGCGTAAAGGAGAAGACAAGGTGATTTGGAGAGGAAGCCTCTGGAAGAAACGAAGGGAGTTCTAAAAAAAAAGGATTGGGAAGGCTGTTTTTGGGGAAGAGGAGGAGAGATTTTTGGGAGCATAGTAAGGAGTTCTGTAGAAGGGAGCTTAGTTGTGCTAGTGATCTTCCGCTACGTTTGACGGATAGTTGAGCTTCTGTTGCAGAAGAATTGAGGGGCGAGATAGAGAAGAAGCAAGAAACCTAGGAACTTTCAGACTTCCTTTTTGTGAATTTGCTGGAGGAAACGCTTGTACCTTCGGGGATGTGTATATTCTGTGAATAAGATACAAGAGCTTCTTTTTCTTTGAATCGCATCAGTGTGGAAGTATAGGACATGAGATGTGTGTTGTGTCATTGTTGTGTTGTTGTGTCTGTCAGTCTTTGAATCGTTGAGGATCAAAGAGATCAGCAAGGCATGGACGAGTTTTGGAGATGTTGAGGTGTCAGTAGGGGTGAGATTGATCTGGAGAACATGGACACTAGGGTCCACAGAGGAGAGTACATGTGTTGTTAGATTTCCGGACCCCCTTCTTTTTGGTTACAAATCATCCTTAAATGCGTCTTTACATGCTAAAAAATGACTAGGTAAAAAAGACAAAAAAAGGTGACATTATGACAAGATTTTGGTACACCTTAAAGAATTTTCACCCCCTTATTGTAAAGCTTCTAGACTTGAAATATTAAGCACTTGGTGCTTGTTGCTTGACAAAATATTTTGAAAAGATCCTACAAAAATGAGATTGTTGATTTGCAAAATTAGACCATTTCCACATAGTATTAATTAATGGCGAGGAATAAATACTTAAGTTTCTGCAAAGTAAGCGGTATGTTTATAATTCCAATATCCCCAAGAAACAATGTCCATTTTGTTTGCATTATTTGCATAAACGAAACCATTCAAAGAAAATTAGATCTACATTAAACACTTGCAAGTACTAGTGGGGTCAAGGCTTGCACCTAAATTCTATAGAACTAGCAAGGATCATGCCTTGGTTTATCCTACTTGCACAATATCTATTCCCCCATTCTAAGCTTGCAATAATATCAAGGCTAGGATAATTTGCATAAATATGTATATGGTTTTAAACAAACCAATTCTGTTAGAATTCCATGAATTCCTCCAACAATTGACTAAATTATTGTAAAAAGCAAGCTCTTGACATTATTAGATACATCATACCATTAATAAAAGTTTTGGTCTCTTTTTCTAAACTCTTGTTCTCACAAAGTTTTGGGCTTATACATCACAATGAATACTTTTGACCCATGAATAAGCATTTTGGTAATCATGCAAGAGTTTCTCAAACTTCTACATACATGAATTTTGAAAAAGGTGCAATTAAAACAAATTGTCGAGCACAATCATGTTTTAATTCAATTTTCTTTCACTTTAATATAAAGTTGGAATATGTCCATGGCTAGTAGTAATTAAAATGGGTAATTCATGTTTGGTTTGCTTTTAGATGGGACTAATTACATTGAGAGTTACCCAACTCAGTGTAATTTGTTCAAACTAAAAAAATTCCAAAGATGGAGTAGTACTTGAATAATTAGACCATTTACTATAATAGCTTACAAATCTTTCCTTCAATTCACAACTCATTCAAGAAATCTTAGCTCACATTTCCATGCATTTACCACTACCCCCAATCCTTATTTTCTCATCCCATGTTCAAGAAAACCACACTGGTGATGTATGTACATTTCTTTAGCTTAGCAAAATCATAACCTCCATTCATAAAGTTACCATGTGTACATTTGTCATGCCCCCATATAATCAACCCTTCAATAGGACCAAATTAAACAAACTTGATCATCTAACTTCTTGTACATAGTTTGAAAAATTACAAAATGAAATAATTCAACCATATTATTTGAAATCCAATGATTGTCAACAACTAATACCCTTTTGAATAATTGCTAACACATTTGCAGAAAGTTCATTGGTGCACAAGGAACCTTTTACTACATGTGTTGTAGGTGGCAAAAGAAATTTGGAAGCCACAACTAGATGGGAGTACACATACATGGGTGGGGAATCTTCCAACAAGTAATAAAACTTGTTGCCTGGGCATAGTTTTTCATACCGTAATCCATGCAAAACATAGTCACCTTCAAACCATTTTTGCTCCCACTGATCCATGAAATGTTCTTTCACCATGTGAATTAATGTACTGACCAACATGATCCAGAAACCTTCATTTGAAGAGTTCATCACTACTATGTTGTCACCCATAACAACCTCATCGGCCATTCCTTCCCCACCATTACCACATGCAATTTCTACATCTGCATTATGCATAAACTGTTGCAATTCAAGACGATCTAGGGGTTTTAGCCTAGTCAAACACTAAGGTTAACATCATACGTTGTACATCATTAAATTGCTCATAATCAAACTATGCATCCCCATCCTCACACTTGGGACAACTACAAAAGAGGTCTTGAAATTCAACTAGCATCAAACCCTGACATGATACATAGCAAACTTGATGTGCTTTGCAATTGCCATGTATAATATGACATTCAAAAAGATGATGTCTATCCACATCATCTTTCTTTACCTCCCATAAGTACTTGTGGGTGGTCCTCCTTGCATTTGGGTGGGTAGCATGTTGTTTTGTACTCTCCTTTCACAAAAAAGTCACCACATCAGATGTCGATTGGAGCCACCTAGCATTTGGCTTGATTTGCTTTTTGTGGACCTCCCTTTTCAACAATGCTCTAGCCCCATCTACCTCCCCTTTCCCATGACCACTGTAAAAGTAATTCCAAACCATTTGGCAACCAAAAAGGTGTTGTTCACAAATGGTCATATTGTGGTATCAAAGTAGAAAATACCAACACCTTGCAAACTTGAATTGCCCACTACAACCATGACTCCATACAACATGACATTTTGGAAAACAACTTATTTTGTTTAGAAACTCCCAATTCAACTTGAAAGCTTGTTGGACAAACAAAGTGTCATGGTCCTTTTTGTCTGATATGTAGTAATGGATCTCCTTTAGGATTCTTGACTTTAGATAGGTTGGATTAAATGTCAAGTTACGATGGTATGTGATATGCACAAGTATGGTGATTTGAAATGAGAACCAATGCATGTGTTGGATCTTGTTTTGGACTTTGAAAGCATAATTATCAAAAAAGTCAATACCAGACACAATAGTATTAGGTGGCAAATTTGGTACATATGCCTTTAACTCCTTCTCTTGCCACTTGGCCACAAAGTTGTGGATGACAAACTTTTTTTAGTTTAGGTTTTAAGTACTCTATCATCTCCCTTGGTGTTAAATTTTTTGCTTTAGAGTCATTGATTATTTAATGTGAATTTTTAAATAGTGATTAAACACAAATTTGAGGGAATTTTTTTCCACTTAAAATAAAATTCCCAAATAATGGAAAACATTGCCAAAGTTCTTGAAACCATAAAATTAAATGAAAAATTGATGCCTAGAATATAATTAAAACATTTAAGTTGAAACTTTTGTTCAAAGGTTTATTTAAATGCATATCTTCTTTGAAATTTTTGACATTAAATAATGAAATATAATAAAGCCTCACATAGGAGTGCCCCTTGAGCCCTATATGTTGCTATTCCTTTGATAGTCCTTAATTCCTCTTCTAGCTTTGGCTTACATTATTAGAAATCAAAACTTGCAATGTCCACTAAATCAGCTAAGGGTGTTATGGAAATCTGGTCCCCATTTGTGATGTTAATGGTCTACTCCAAACTTGGAATATCAATATGCTCTTAGCCCCAACACTTGCAACAATCATCATTTAAAGAAAAGCCCTAACATGAACATATCAACTTCTATAAAATGTTTTCACCACTATAAGTTGGAAGAGTGATTGTTTTTTGTTA
>Ga0209208_10010435_pt1 | contig 12054 bp, 13 predicted proteins | sample S1TSphfallax_3_FD_187694 | JGI IMG/M metagenome (GOLD analysis project Ga0209208, IMG submission 187694) | Host-associated microbial communities from peat moss isolated from Minnesota, USA - S1T2_Fd - Sphagnum fallax MG (SPAdes) (version 2) | ecosystem: Host-associated > Plants > Peat moss >...
TTACATGTTGAAGTGTGTTAATGTTGTGCATTTTGTAATGTAATTGGTAATAGTGAAACATCACATGGAATGTACTTAACCACAATTTTTTAATTACTTGTTTTGTATTAATTCCATGTATGGGCACACGTTTAATCCATAAAAGGCCATGGTCATGTTCACTATTATGATTTTCAAAATCTATGACAAAAACAAATCATAGATTTATTGAAAAGAAAGGGTCTTTGTTGAATAATGTGTGAAAACAAGACGTTTTATGATTATAATATTTTGAACATGTTATAGGATTGATGTGGACTATTTTTTTTATATGAACAGTTCAAGTTGTTCCATTTTGTTTTGAAGGTTTAGTTTTTTAACATGTAAGGTGTATGAGGTTTTTATGATGTGTTCACCCAATTTCTTTACAAATGTAAAAGTTATTAAAAATGTTGGAGAGTCAAGTTGTCTTACATAGCAAATGAATTATTCCATAAATCTTTTAAACAATCTAGTGAAATATGTAAACCTTTTAAATTGTGATACCTTAAATATGATTTGAAAATCTTATGTAAATTTGGTTTATCTTGTACTTTAAAAGCTTTTAATGATTTATCAATCAGTTTTCCTTTGCAAATACATACTCATCCAAAGCCTGCAACCTTTTGGATTAAAAATTTAGAAACTTAAAATAATAATATTATTATTAAACCCATTATGCTACTTATTGACACTTTTTTTTTTTTTAATAATTAGGTTTCATGGATGGCCATAATATAATTTAGATTCTATTTTATTTTTTAATGTTGATTTTTGAACGAACTTAAATGATGAAAGTTTTGACTTCAAGCAATTATATATATAACACTTTCATAATCATTAATTTTGGAAACATTTTAAAAGTAATTTATCATGGAGTTTGTTGTTGCACAATCTATATGTCTTTCATATTCCAATTTAAAAAATTCAAATTATTTATCATGGAGTTTGTTGTTGCACAATCTATATGTCTTTCATATTCCAATTCAAAAATTTCAAATGATGATATATGTTCAACGTTTATTTTTTAAGGGTGTATGCATAACATACAAACTAGTCCATTAAAGGTGTATGATAACATTTAAATTTTTATATGATGGTGTTAAAATTGAAATTTTTAATGTCAACATGATTCAATTAAAATGAACATCTTTAAACATGAAAGGTGATTTGTATTGAAATCACCATTTTAAAAATACACTTATTGTTACTTCATTATATGGCAAATGTGATAGCATTTGTTGTGTTTGATTAATATTTTTTGAGACATTAATAATATTATCTTTCATTTTATATTGATCATAAGCATGAAGTTTATATATTTGATGAAAAGGGAAAAATATGACATTTTTAAAAATGTGTCAATTTGATACATATTATGTAATTTTGTTTCTTGATATTATTTAAAACTTGATATATGGTCTTTTGCATTTTTTGATGTTATTTAAACAACTTTAAAATATTTTAAAATTGTATCATTTATCATTTCAAAAAAATTAGATTTTGCTTATTAATTTATTTGTAACAACCTTAAGTTGTTTGATGAAACATAAAATTTCACATGATGTTATTGGAACATTTTGAATTTGTCTAGTATATGTATTACCATGTTTTGATATATGTTTTCCTTTGATTTAATATGATGTTTAGTATCATTAATTTTTTTGATATTTCAAATTTTGTATTCATTATGTGGCCATCTAATTTCTGTTTTTGAAATATAAACTTGTGGGTTTTTACTATGTGAATACTTTATTTGAAAAATATTTTAAAAAATTTCCCTTTCAATTTGTGAAAATGTTTCCAATAAAGTCATAGTTTTTACATAACAAACCAAGTAGGAATGAATTTGTATTATGTTTGAAATAATGTCATCATAAGGTGTCCAATGGAAAGTATTTAAAAAAAAAATTGCAATAATTTTTTTGATTTGCAATAAAGTTATTCTTCAATTATTTGAACAATTTCAATTATTGGATATTTTCAGCCATTGGAACATTTTCAACTATTGGTATTTCTTCAGCTATTGGAACATTTTCAACTATCATTGTTTTCTCAACCATTGAAACATTTTGAAATATTGGTATTTATTTAATTGTTGAAACATTTAAAATTTTATATTCTTCAACCATTAAAACATTTAACAAATTTTGTATTTATTTAACCACTATAACATTTTTTACTATCGATATTTATTCAACCACCGAAACATTTTTAACTATTGGTATCTTTTCAACCATTGGAACATTTTCAATTATTGGAATTTTAAAACATTGGAACATTTTCAACTATTGGAATTTTTAAACCATTGGAATATTTTCTTCAATTGTTGGAAATTATTTAAATATTGGGATGTTATTAATCATTGGATTCGCAATTTGTTTATTTGCAAAACATTATCATTTATTTCATATTCGTATTGAATATGATTATGGAATCGATTTCTAACAACATTGGTACTACACGATGAATTAAATAATTTAGCAATGTATCCTACAAATGCACTTGAATAAGTTTCCAAAAAACTCATCAAAATATTTAAGTCATCATTTCAATGAAAACATTTTTTTGGGCAAGTGTTCGCATTTCTTATACTGACATTGTTAGACAATCATTTAAACTTATAAATAATATTAAAAAAATTCATTTCAAATTGAAAGTAAAAATTTCTAACACCACATGTATATTCAATTAGTTCAAATGTTGATTACTATAAACAATAGGTAAAGGGTCTATTTGGTAATCTATTCCACATTTAAACATAATTATATCTAAATTTTTATTCCAAACACAGATTGGTCATAATATTTTGCTATCCAAAAAATTATTATGAAATCTTCCCATAAGTCTAAAATATTAAGACATGATTATTTTTGGATTAGGTTTCTAGCCATCTTCATCAAATTTTCATTTTGCATTGGTAAGCTCCACATCAATATGAAAATTTAATGAAGATGGAAGGGAATAAATTAGAATTAAATAGAATACACTCAAATTCACAATATCAAAATTTGTATCATTTGATCCAAAAAAGTTAATAGATAGAATAGAAGATGATTTTGATGGAGGAACCATTCGTTTAATATGTTATTCTAAATGTATAAATTGAGAAAAAGTAATCAATTGAAATTTACCTTGTAATATGGTTTTAATTAAAAGTTGAACATGTTTTGGATAGGCAAAATGAAAAAATCAACTTTCACCATACCCACCATGGCTTCTAACCATCTACTTTTTAATGGTAATAATGATAAGATTTTCAATTTTTGCAATTAAAGCTCACAAATGGCCATCTTTTTTATGATTATCTTCACATGACATGTTACAATGCACATTATCATTTGTAGGCACAACAATATTCAACACATGACATTTTGTACAATAAAAAAATGTTGTTAGAATGATTAAAAATAATAATCCAACAACCTGAAAGAAGAATCCAAATTCATTAACTAATTAAATGATACAACCAAAGATATAATCTATAGAATGAATCTAATAAATAAATAATTAAATTCAATCATGGGAAGTTGGTTGTTTATCAATTTGGTGTGTAGTTGAAATAATGATGTTTTCACCCTTTCATCGACCACTTTGGAGAATGTAATGTAAGGTTGTGTTTAGAAAAATGAATCGCCTATTGTTGTTGTTACATTTTTCAGTAACACCATGTTGGGAAAAAAAAAAGTTTGTTACACCCCACCTTTTCCTTAAAATATGCAATTTACTTTCCTTCCAACATTAATAAAATGAGTAAAATTGCAACTGCTTACGAACAATTGTGAAAATTGTAAAAGAAAAGTAAAAAAGTTAACCAATGTCGTGCAACACGTGCGTGCTTGCTTTATGCTGGCCCGCTCAAGCTGGTGTCTACATCATGTTCAAAAAAGGCAGCCTCATGTTGATGGTATAATAATAATATTTCATTTTTGTGGAAAACGAATAAAAAATATAGACTTGTGGCTTTCTTCGTCTATTATGCAAGGGTGCATGGCTCACCCGTGGTCCATTCTTGGCAAATTAGAAGCTAGATTAATCAAAAATTCTAATGTTTGCAAGGACTTAAGTCCTCACAAGCTTTCCAACATTTTAAAGAATTTACTTAATGTTGTAAAATGAAGAGCTATCAATTTATTAACTATATTATTGACCGTATTATTACCAAATTCTTGTATTTGCTTATTATCTGCCTTTGGACACATTAATTGTATCGGTGGTGTGTTCGTATTGCTTTCTTCCTAGACCTTTATTACACTCCCAAAGACTGGAAATAAATTCATCTACAATTCAATATCCTTTTCCTTCCCATCAAATATAACCCATTTCAATTAGGTATATTTATTTCATTGTTTATTTAACAATCAAGGTAAACAAACCTTTATAATTAATTAGGAGGTATAATACAAGGGCATAGCTCGAAATTAGGAAAAAAAAAATTGATTTTTTTTTGGAAAGGCTTTTAATCTAATTAAATATACCACTAAGTTCTTGGACCTTTGGTTCTTCGACTTCTAGTGTGTTTTACACAATATGAAGGTTAAACATAAAGAGTAGATGTTTGTGTTTTTGCATAATCAATTTGATCAGAAAATACATGTAAAGCGGTTATATTTTATAACTTCCCCATTCAATTCTAATACTAATTGTAAAACATTCAACAAACATGATATTATTGAAAGATGGGGATTTTCAATCCTTTGTTCTAACCACCCGAACTATCTAAACAAAAATAAAAAGGGCAAGATCTATGTGCTCCTAGAGCAATTTACTTCAATGAAGCGCATGGTGATGATGTTTACATAGTGGGATGTATTTTCAATTAATCATTGCATGAATAACTGTAATTCCTTTCGTCAATTTACCCCCTCATTAGATATTATAGTAAACCTTCTTTATTTCTACGCCCTATTTTATTTGCATCAATTCAATTTCAAGTCAAACACACACTGATTCCTTAGCCAATCAATATTGTTTCGGTCTTATATGGCAAGGACAATATAGGGTAGAACAACCACATAAAAGGCAATTAAAAAAAGCAATCATTAATAACTATTAATTGCTTACTAACTTCATTTATGACACCTTTAAGTAAGTGACATATTCTATGTTTTTCTTTGACTTTTGATTTAATACAAACTTATTAAGTTGAAACGACCTTCTTGTTAAATTTTTGCTTTGTGTTTGTGTGAACTTTTGACTACAAATTATCTCCATAACTAATTTTACATTTCTTATTAAACTAGAGGGTGCCTTTGGAACAGTGCTCCCTCCCACATATGGGCAACAAAAAAACGCATATGACCGAACCACCAAATACTCTATTGATGTCGAAACATAGGTGCACTTGAAGTGTTATGCTATCCTTATCAAATTCGGGTGTGACCTTTGTGGGCTCCTTTTCTTTACAAACCAAAAAGGTGCAAAACAAGAAAGCGCTAATAAATTTTTTTTGGCTCTGCCTTTAGAAGAGAGTTGTGCCCTTTGCTTGCAAAGTGAACAAAATTTTATCATACAATTCTTAAAACCTTAGTTTGATGAAACTTTTCCATGTCATTTCTCATAGGCCAAGGTCTAACACTTTGGAACTGCATGACAACATTTCCTTGATAGTCTTTTAACCTTTACTCAGGTTTCATAACAAATTGATTAACATTTTTGGGTCTTATCAATTCATTGTATTTTGTCTTAAATTGATTATCATAAGTAAGTATAATCAAATTCACTTTCACTGTTAATGATCTTGAGCTGTTTTTCATGTTGTTTTATCCACCCCTTCATATTGTTGTGATAATGATAATAATGATGGCATAATTTTTTTATTATCTTACAATGGGTTGAATCTGAATTAATCCTTTTGAGAGGATTAAAATGAAAAAAATGAAAATCAGAATAGGTTGAAATTTTGAAATGAAATACATAATGGTGGTAGATTCCACTATAAGAATAATTAGCATGTCCCTTTTTTCAAACCCCTTTTGTGACTTAACTTTAATTTTATATTCTCAATTCTAACATACAACCTTTTTTGGAATAACTATTCATGCAATTTGAATGTGTGAAAATTTAATTTGTAAGGTGATAATAGTAAAATTTGTTTGATTGAATAACTCATAATAATTTTAGATAAACATGACCTAAATCAATTATGATTTTTTTGAGTTATTTGGTCAAAGGTGCCATATTAATTGAACACCTTACCTTTAAAAATCACATCATGAACACCACAATCTAAATTGTTGAATCTAACAACTTTCTTGCCTTCCAAGACAATAATAATGTATGATATATCTTTTGATGATCAATTATAATTGTGTGACCAAGTTAAATGCACTATTTTCATATTAGTAATAATCCTTTGGAAAAACACAACGTGATTTTATGATTTCAATGTTTATGCCATCTATGCAGTCATGAATGCTTGGTAAACCACACCATGATTTAAATTCATCCACACATTTTTCCATTTATGTTTTTGTATGCCATGCAATTTTATTTTGAAGTACATCTCTTGATGGGTCTTATGATTTGTCAAACAACAAAAGACATGTTTGACCTTCCAATGCCAAAAAAATCATTGCACATAATTTTTTTTTTGATCCATGTGCCAATTCATACAAGACACATGAGATTCTAATTTTGATTAGAATCACATTTTGGTACCTTGTTTTTGTTTACGAATGTAAGGTTGAACACCTTTGTAATATAAAATACATATTCTTTTATCATTCAAAAGTCTATCGATTGTCATCATAGTTAGTCAATAGAAAGTGAACAAACCATGTTGTGTTTTTCAACTGCACCTAGTCATCTAGTTCAAGATTCAAGGTAATTTTTTTTTGCTAGACCATTGATAACTATTAAATTTTGTTGTTGCAATTAAAAGTTTCACATTTAGATATCCAGTGGAATCAAACATAAAAAATGAAGATGTTGCTTTGAACTAGCTCAACAATGCTTTTGACCATCTCGATAAACAACACAATGTTCATTACAAACATGATCATTGATTCATTGAAACGATCCATCCCAACACATACGTAACATGCATTGCAAAAGACAATGGTACATCAAGAGTTTGTAGATACGAATGTCCCAAATAAGCAATCCAAGTATAAACACAAAGATTCAATCTTAAATTTTAACACTCGACGTAACATCACACCCACCTCGTGTGTGAATGGTGTTTGGTGCATGCAACATTCTCGATGGTAAAGTTCCATTAGTGTGGCAAGTGCTAAGTGATTGGATTCAATGTAAAATTCCAATGTTATGGGTTCATTGCATCTCTAATTTAACACTAGGTGTGAATGGGGGTGTGATACTAAAATCCAATGCTAATTTAACACTAGGTGTGAATGGGGGTGTGATACTAAAATCCAATGCTAATTTAACACTAGGTGTGAATGGGGGTGTCATACTAAAATCCAATGCTAATTTAACACTAGGTGTGAATGGGGGTGTCATACTAAAATCCAATGCTATTTGCCTAAAGTCACCTCGCATTGTATTCCCCATGTTCCCCATGACAGCGTTCCCAATGACATTCCCAGTGTTGAATCCTTTGCAAGTTCCCCTCAAACCCTAAAAACCGGACGTGTGTGTCTTTGCATGAAGAATGCAGAGTCTGTTGTTGCGCATGATGATCTGTTGCGGATCATCTTCGCATCAACAGAAGTGAGCATTACCTTTTTGTGGTGGATTCTTTTGCCAGATTTTCTGGTTTTGTGGGAATTATTATAGAACAAGATGGCGGCGTTGGTGGAGGTCGGTATGGCAGGGCGATGTCTGGGGCAGCAGCATCATAACTTGAAGCCGGTCGTGTTGTCGACTCAGTGGGCAGGGGTGCCGATGAAGAAGAATAAGAAGATGGTGTCGCCGGGAAGAAAAGGACAATGGTGCTTTGAAGGAGATTTGGCTTTTCTTGCTTCCTCTGGGTTTAGGGTAAAGAAACCCTGGATTTCTTCTGTGTTTGTCCGTGCTGCTTCCCAGTCTTCCAGCTTCTCGCAGCTCGTGTCCCCAGCTCAAGAACCCTTAGCAGGAACGGGAGGTATCTACTCTCTCTGTCTGCCTTGGACATGTCCTCAGTTGTACTTCCTGTTGCTGGAATTTAGGGTTTTGCAGTATTCCGGAGGAATTTTTTGAGAAACTGCAAACAGAGGTCTCAAAAGGTTGGGCTGTGGATATTCATTGCACCTTCAATGATGCACTCTGCTTGCTACCTGTCCTCAGTTGTACTTCCTTTTGCTGGAATTTAGGGTTTTGCAGTATTCCTGAGGAAATTTTGAGAAACTGCAAACAGAGGTCTCAAAAGCTTAGGCTGCATATGCATTTCACCTTATATCAATGATGCACTCTGCTTGCTACATGTCACTCTGTGGTGCTGCAGTGTGAAATTGTGCCCGCTTCTTGAATCTCATTAAATGCAGTATTTGCTCTCCTTCATAACCAGAGATAAAAGTTTTGTAGGTCTCATTCTTGCTTGCCTTTTTGTTTTGTGATGTGCAGCAAGAGTTTCTCGCATTGGATCAGAGTTCAGGGTAACCAAGGAAACAAGTGTTGAAATTAACATTGACCTGGATGGCAGTGGCATCTGTGACTGTGACACTGGCATTCCATTCTTGGATCACATGCTTGATGTGAGTGACTACTCTTGTGTGCATACTGCAACCTCAAATACTGGATCGCCCCAAGTGGTACTATAGGCCACATTCAGGGTTTAATTCAGTGGATTCTCGTTTGCAGCAATTGGCAGCTCATGGTCTTTTTGATTTGAGAGTCAAAGCCAAGGGAGACACTCACATTGATGATCATCATACAAATGAGGATGTTGCTCTTGCACTTGGAACTGTATGTCCTGTGCACCTCCTCAAGACTTTCCTTCTTCTAGTATTTTTTTTCTGTGATACCTCCTTTGATGTCTTCAATCTGGTTTTCCCGAGCTGTAACATGCTTGAACTCTGTTGTGAAGTATTGAGAATGATGGCACTAGCATGAAGGTTGTTGATGGACATGATGTTGAATGAGACAATATGATACCAAAATGCAGGCACTTTTGAGAGCCTTAGGAGATCGCAAAGGCATTCGTCGTTTTGGGGATTTCACGGCTCCTCTCGATGAAGCTCTGGTGCATGTTGTTCTGGTTGTTCTCCCTCCACTTTGTGCTACTTTTTCTCTGGTCATGTATCACTCCCTCTACTCTCTGTTCCCTCTACTCTACATGTAGATACTTTTAAGATATCCAGTTTGCATCTTCTTGTGTATGGAATTGGGGATTTGCAGACTGGTCAATGACCTGCATTAGTTAACTCTGTGAGGTTTTGGTTCCAGGATTTGTCTGGACGACCCCACTTGAGTTCCAACCTTGAGATTCCAACACAGCGTGTTGGCAATTATGATACACAGGTACAGCTTTGTTCCTTGTTTCATTCCCTGTCTTATCATTCCAGTTGAGAAAATGGTATGAAAGAACAGGCATCCAGTTATTTATAGCTACTATTTTCGATGCCGAATGTTATATTGTCTCATACCTTGATTGCAGTTGGTGGAACACTTCTTCCAGTCATTGGTCAACACTTCAGGAATGACTCTCCATATTTGTCAGGTGCCCAATGCCCCTTCAGCATTTTACTCTACTTTCTCTTACATGTCAGGTGTGATGGAAGTGTCATGAAACCCATGGTTTTTCTTTTCAAGGAGCTCACTTGGCAAATGAGACTTTCTGCTGGAATGCCAAGTATGTCTATGTGTATATACTCTCCAATTTTCTGGAAAGTGCGTTTTCCATCTGCTTTCCATTACAACCTTTAAATTTGTGTCCACAAATAAGTGTGCACCAATCTGGTGGAGACAGAACATGGCTTTGTCACGCCAAAAGGGTATACCTACAGGAGATATGTTGCTTGTGATAATCTAGACACTGGGGCGCATGCTGAAGGTGCAACTCATTTGTATATTTTTCTCTGTAAATGGGTGTAGCTTTCTGGTGAAAACTCTCATCACATAATTGAGGCTACCTTCAAAGCCTTTGCAAGAGCACTTCGGCAGGCTACAGAGCATGATGAACGTCGAAGGGGGAGCATACCCAGGTATATGCCTAGGCAGCTTTTTGAATCTCTTACATAACACTTTTTGATTGCAGTTTTCCAAGGCACAGTTGTACCACATGAGTGTAAAATCTGGTTTTTGTATCCTGCACAGAAATTTGTTTGGCTGGATGATTCAGAAATTTGGTGGATATTCTGCTAACAGGTTTTGGTTTGTCCTTATGCAGCTCCAAGGGTGTCCTTTCACGTGCATGAGAGATAAGAAATTTAGCCTGGCATGGGTCAATCACTTCCACATCGATTTGGGCTCCAACCCTTCATATTTGTGCCATCAAATGGCTTGTGAGGTTGTGACAGTGCACCAGAGAAATGAAGATTCAATCAAGTGTACATGGGTTACAGAGAGATTTCTTCAAGTTCCACTGCCAGGAGTCCTGAAATCAGCCATTGAATCCTTGGATTCTTTTCTTCAAACATCAGGCCTTGACTTGCCACACAAATTTCTTGGATGTCCTTCAAAATTGAAGAGACACAGTCATGGTGAGCGGCAACTTTGGAGGTTGCCACATTATGAAAATTCTAAGCAAAATAGCATCTATTGCATCAGGGGCACATAACTGTGGGACTTTTCTTATGCTCAATCCAAACCAGTGGTTGCTAGTTTAACTGTTTGCATTCTTGGGATCCCAGTTCTCAGACCATCAAACCTGGAAGGAATGGTGCAAGATTAAGGCAGACCTGAAGAGATTACAGATCTGCAGTTGCTGGCTGGATGAAATCTGGCAGTCTTCACATGTATCCTTTAGGGTTTTGGGCCAATGCAGGGGGAGCACTTGTCACCCTCAAGAACATGCAAGATTTGATTTTACATGTTGGTCAGTGTGTATCTAAATCCTTGGCTTCATGTAATCCAAAATATGAGGGAGGAATTGAACAAAGTGCACCAACTGACGATGCAGTGTGCTGAAATGGGAAAATTGAGTACCATGCAGGTACTTCTAGCGTATTCTAGATTCAGCTTTACCAGGATAGTCAATCTTTGGTGCAAAGCACAATGACATGAGTTTACACTGTTAAATTGTAGTCTATATGTGTGGAGAGGTTGAAAATAAGATTAGGATCACAAGATGTTAATGTGATACATGCTAAACACAATCAAATATTTATTTGTTTGATTGATTCTCTGTTTCTTTGAGTGCAATTGCATGAATGTGAAATATTTGTTTTTTTTTGTTGTGTCTTTTGAGATGTGTTTTTTGATAGCATTCCACTTAACTTTGGGATTCATTCCACTTTCAGGGTGGGCCTGTTTGTTTCATATTTAGGTTTAGTCTTGTAAGCATTCAATTTTCTTTCACATGTTCAACTTGGTACCTTGGTCTCTATGCAGTAGCAACCAAACCCAGGTTTCATGTGTTTTGTGTTGCTACAAAACTCTTAGTGAACTCTCCTTCTTCATGCTGTTGTTGTGTGGTGCCTCCCAAGTCAGATCGCTTCCAAGCACTGAAAGTGTATGTCACATGCTGATATGTCCTCTTTTCTCTCTATATGTATTATTTTGCTTCCTGTGGATCTTTTTGTTCATGTTCTAGCACTTGCTTTGTCCCTGTATGCAACCAGTCTATTCCTGAAGACTGGTTGAGCATGAGTTCACAGAGTGCAAGACTTCTCTGGAATTGCAATGTTTGGTGAAGGTTCCTCCAACTCATTGTTCAGTAGATGTCTTTTATCTTTTTCTTTTGTCGTGTATTGAGCATCTTGTTTGGTAGACTACTGGAACATGTTTGTGTCATTCTTCTTTGGTACAATGTCCTTAAAACGAGAATCTGGAGATGATCTGTTACTGTGTTAAAGGTTAGGGTTCAATGTAAGTATGGGTCCAGGTATAGTTTATTGAGGTGTGTGTGTTTTCATTGTGGTGATTGTGAGCAGGACAAGAGGTGGGTGCAGCACATTAAAGATTGGACCATTGTTGGTTTCCTTGAAGACGATT
>Ga0209208_10010437_pt1 | contig 12051 bp, 4 predicted proteins | sample S1TSphfallax_3_FD_187694 | JGI IMG/M metagenome (GOLD analysis project Ga0209208, IMG submission 187694) | Host-associated microbial communities from peat moss isolated from Minnesota, USA - S1T2_Fd - Sphagnum fallax MG (SPAdes) (version 2) | ecosystem: Host-associated > Plants > Peat moss >...
TTTCAGATTTCTTTTTTTTCATAATTTGCTGACTTGTGCCAATTTTTACAAAAGAAAAGAAAAGGCCTTCATATCATTTGCACCTCCACTTTATTTTGTCACCAAGATGCTGAAGATGTGAAAATTTGCAAGGGAAAAAAAAAAAAAAAAAAAAAACCAACATTATTGAGTCCATTTTCAAAACACTAGCTACTTACCTATGATACTAACCCACTTACACAAGTAGTAATTAGTCACCTAAGTAGGGTGAGGTGAAATATACAGGTTTGCTGGATAGATTACCCAAGGTGGAACTTTGATAACTCAGTTGTGGTTCTGTTACAAGTTCATCCAAATGGGTCATAACAGGTTTCCTGTTATTGCTGGACTTGTACTGGTGGGTGGGTGCTAGCTCAAATATTAATCCCCATCAAGACACACAATTCATTGTGAAAACAAAAAAAAGCTTAGAATTAATAACCAAGACCTATTTATTTGAAATGGGTTTGCAGCTGCAAATGCAACCTACAAGCTTATAAGAGTTATTAGCTACCTGAGATCATTTACCTATAGCTATAGCCTAGTATGTAACTTCAAGGAGAGTTTATAAGTTGAGTTGGTGAACATCAGAGTATTATAAAGTCTTGAATAATAAGAGCAAATTATGGATGAGAGCCTTTCTCCTCGTGGATGAGAAGATGCCACTGAAGAATTAGTATTAGAGAATAGAGAGCAGCTCCAACTATAACTTAATTATAAGTAATCCAGCAGAGAGTTTGGAGCAGCCATTTTTTCTAAACTGGCGAAAAATATAGCCAGAAAGCACTATTTATTGTAGTCATTTCTTTTTTTGTTAAAAGGAATTGTCAAGATTTTCTCCTAAATTTCAACTGGTGATTTGAAGGAGCCAGAAAGTGGTTGCATTGGTTTTCCCTGTCGCCTTCTTATTCCTCTTCTCATTCCTCTAGGTCGCCTAATTTAATTTAATTTAATTAATTTCATTTCATTTCATTTCCTGCTGCTTCAGTATTTATGGGCAGTCAGATCTACTCTGTCATTAATTAGCCTGAGGATTGATTTTCATTTTTAAAACTAAATTTTGACATGTGTCATCATATTTTAATTTCAGTTTGAAAAAATAAAGGGTCGCCATTTCTTCTCTGCTCTTACACTCTTGGGAACCACCTTAGCTTTAAATTTTTTTAAAAATAAAAATTAAAAGTCCTAAAAAAACACTGGTTTAGATACAGAAGACTAGAGCCATATTGATAACAATTTTGTCCAGAGTTTTGCAGAGTTTGTAATAATTTGAGAAGTTGGCAATAACTGTAATTGGGGATGCAAAAGGAGTAGCCTGCAAAAGAGAGGAAAAGAAAAGTGGAGACACAACCCCCCCTTCCTCCTTCTCCTCCTCCTCCACTTGCCTCCTCCAAATCATTGGATCTCTGTTGTTGGTCTTTCAATGGAAACTTCACTGTCCAAACATTAAATGAATGCAGCAGGCACAGAAAAAAGAGAGCATTTAATGGAATCCCCCAAGTGCAAACTTGCAAATGTGTGGTTTTTTTAATAACTTATTAGTGCAGGAAGAAAGGTTTTTTTTGTTTCTTTTTTTTGGGGTTTTGGAATGTGTTGTTATTATTATGTTTGCAAATTCGAAAGAAAAAACCCAATAGATGAACCAGGACTTTAGTGTGACTTCAATGGCAATGTACTAGTGCATATAAAATCTGTTAAAAGTCAAAGGACAAAAGCTTAGCTTGCTACCAGAAGTGCGGTACATTACTTGTGAAAATGTTTTCACTGTCGAAGACTCTCGTCCCTCTCGAGTGTGACAAATTATGCAAGTTATTTAAGTTCACATGGAATTGGATCCATCTTAAGTGAGACAAATGCAAGTGATGTTAAGACACACATAAATTGGATCCATCTTAAGTGAGATAAATGCAACAGATTTTTAGAGACAAACAAATTTGGGTCCATCTTTTGGCGAGAGAATGCCACTCATCTCATAAACCACTATACTACATAGCAGTTGTCCAAGGCAATACTGTAGGGTTGTCCTCCATGCGCAAAGTGTCTTGGTCTTTTTATGTTACTGATCTGGTTGCACTGTCACATTTATCATGGACATTTATCATGTGAAATACCATCCCATTGTTTTCACTGGTATGATAATTTAGTGAAGTAGAACACCCATGTCTTGTTGTAATATGCCTTTTATGTGTAGTGTAACACCCTGGCCCGAGGGCATTGCATATAATAAAGTTAACCAGATTTTTGTCTTGTTTATTTTTTTATCATCATACTTGGTGAGTATCACACGGGCTTGATAAATTTTTTAAAACAAGTAACATGGGCATTTTGAAAAGTGAAACACTTGCCTATATGGATGTTTCACTTTTTGAAATGCTTGCTTGCAGTTGACATCTGATTATGTCATGTAAGACACCTTCCTTTACACTACTAAAAATTTGGAGGTTTGTACATTTGTACATTTTTATTCTTATTATGAGAAAATTATGTTTGTTGCAACTTGTTTGATGTAACTAAAAAATGTTTGATACAACTAGATTACAACTAAAAAATGATCAATACAACTAAATTACAATTAGATATACAAGTTATAATAGACATGATTTTTTGCTTAGTGTCTTTTTACTCACTAAACCAAACAGTTTTACAATTCATTGTAAGCTCTGAAAAGTAACTCAGCCTTAACACAAAACTATTCAACAGCCAAATAGCTTTACAATTCGTTGTAAGCTCTGAAAAGTAATGCAGCCTTAACACAAAACTATTTGACAGCTTTTCACAACAAGGTTTTGGGAAGTAAAGTTAGAAAGCATGCAGCTCATCTAAAGCTGCAAAGATGGTCAGCAGGGTCTTTGATGGAATGAAGTGGTGGCACCAGTGTTCAACATGGAATTTTTTCTGTGAAATGTCATCAAACCTCATCTGTATAAAAGTAGCACACACACATACTCTTTGTCTCTCTCATATGTTAGATTTGGTTCCCCCCATTTTGGCAGGATTATCTCTCTCCAGAAATCTAATTTAGAGGACAAAAACTGACTGATGACCACACCCTGGAAACTCCAAGCTCCATACCACTGTCAGTTGGTTGTTGAGTTTTGACTCTGTTATCAACCCAGTTATCAACCAGGTTATTAATGAGTTATCACTCAGTTTTTTAATAATCAGATAATAATCTAACAACATGGTATAGAATTTGCAAAACCTAATAACCTGCCCGGATGAATTGGTTATCATTCAGGTAGGTTATCGATCGTAAAACACTAAACATTTTTTTGATTAAAAAGAAAAGAATTAAAAATTTAGTTTTTATTTTAAAAAAAATCTTATAACAGTATAACCAGCAGCTTAATTGGTGGTTATAAACTGAATATCTGGAAACCCACCCTTCTACATAACCGATGGTTGTTCCCAAAAAATATTGATAACCTAACTGGCACTCAATTTTTGATAAAAATAACCTACCTGGTGATTATGAAAAAATCAAGAACTGGCCAACACTGCTCCATATATACCAGCCAGCCAGCAAGTGTCATCAAAGGTGAAAACCCTCCATTGAAACCAATTGAGAAGCGGTGTATGGAGTCCATCATAGCACAAAGATCATTTATGGAAGTTTTCCTAAAGTGTGTGGTTCTTGGGCCCCATAGGTTTGTGGGTCCTGCCCCTCCAACCTTAGGTTAATTATTTATGTCATGCAAAACTAATTAGCTTGAGAAGGCTGGGTGCTAGATTGTGTGTGTGTGTGTGTGTGTGTATGTGTGTGCATGTGTAAATCTAAGTAGAAGACAAACAAATATGCATATGGTATCATGAGCTTTCAATATGTGAGTATAAAACCCAATTGACGGTTGTGGTTATAACTAGCTTGTTTACTTTGCACTTAGTTTAATTATAAACAGACTCCTTGGAATGTCTTGGATCTCCTTTTGTACTCTAATCCAATTAACTAGGTGATACTACATTGGGAAGCACTTAGGCATGATTGTTGAATTTTGTTGTTTCATAGCTTAATTGTTTTTAATAATGTAAGCATTGATAGGCGGTGTAATGTCCTTGGGGAATAAAGGAACTGAATGTACCAGCAATAATTTATCTTGCTCCACACTGCAAAATAATGCTAAGGGTACCTCTATTTAATATGCTACACAAAAGTCTTCACCAAAGGGCATTGGCATTCACCCCTAGGTAACTGGTTGAAACTTGAAATGGGCCCTAAATTCCAATGTAGGTGGCACTACCCACTAGGCCCCTCATAACATTAAAGAAAGACAAGGGTGGGTATAACATTATTGGATGTAAGTTTTGATGATCATGATGATACCTGGGTTTATAGTTTATACCCATTCATTTATAGGCAATTAATCAAATCGGCTAATAAACAGAAAAACCAATAGGTATCCAAGATACCAACAACCATGGAAAAAAAATTCAATGACACATTGAGAACAATGGGAACAATAAGAAATCTTCTACCTAGGCACATATTGGTGGTATTGAAAAAATTGGAAGCATCAAACACTAGGAATAATTATGTCTTGAGGATTTAAATGATTGTCTTATTCCATAAAACATCTATGTACGAAGGAAGGTTGTTTGTTTGTTTTATATGTCACATTAAGATCTCCCAAACATCTTGCCACTCTTGGTGTTGTAGTAAAGCCCTCAATGAGTAAAGGTTGGATCAAGTTGGTTTCATATTGTTTCCAAGTACAGCAGAGAAGTTATGAACTATTGAACAAATTTTTCACTGATAATTCATTTAAACTAAAACGAAAATTACAGGCAAATTTGGGTGTGCTCTTGATATTGTTGGGAAACCATTCATTGAGTAAAATTTAATGAAGGTGAGTTGGAACTTTTTAGACCTAAGGTCCAGGAGATATATTTAATTTAGAGTATTTTTTTTGTCATTGGAAAATTAATTAAATTACCAAAAAATCAATGAATGAGTCAAAGAACATATCCAGATCCATCGACTCTTTACTGATTCTTCATGAGACCCTCCAGTTCTTTGAATTTTCTTTTGAAAACCCAGAACTGAAATTACTTTTCCTTGAAAATTTTCAGGAAAACTGAAACTGGAGGTATTTCTTTCATTTTAAATTTTTTTTCAAAAACCCAGAACCAGAGGCAATTAGGAAATAATCAAAGATCAGTCCCACCACTAATCCCAATCCTCACTTATTACACCTCAGATTAGCAATATATATATATATATATAAACGTTAGCAAGTTAATTAACTACAAGTACTTAACCAGCAATATTATATGAGGCATGTTTGAACTTTGAATTCACCACCCACACACCATTAACTACACCTATCCTTTTGGGACACTGCAAATCCTATATGATGTACCCTTTTAGATCACTAGACCCAAAAATCAAAGAAACTGACTGAATTGATCATAAATGACATTGTGACACTGCCTGCTTCTGCAGTATTTATGGACTTAATTCGATAATTAAGAACTGAGAGTTAGTTTGTGCACTAGGCTAGCAGAAGCTGGAATGAGGAAGAATGTCTTCCATACTCTGACAAGCATTGTCTGCTTTAAGAAGTGGTGGCACTGGGGAGTCACACCACCACCAGGCTTCTTGGTTTTTCACCAAATTCTTTCCCAGCCCCAAAATGTGCTCACAGCTTTACAGACTTCTTAAGGAGATCTGGTATCCAGTCTCCACCTCAGTTCAACTGCATCAGGTTCCAGTTCCCTAGCTTAAATAGTCCTTGAAGTTCTTTAAATAAGGAAATTGAACTTTTTACAAATGTTCATGAGTAGGCTAAAGTTTATAAGTGATTAGATTTCACTAATTGTAAAACTTTGTATCTATACAATCTCCAATCTCTAATTTGTTATAGAACATCATACCTTTACAATTTGCAATCTTGAAAAGTGTATAATACACACACACACACACACACAAACACACATATAGAGATATGAAACTTGACCCAATTTCTTAATCAAGCTCAAAGGTTCTTGAATTTGAAAAAGCCAAAATCTGAATCATAAGGTTTAAATGTTTGGAGAATTGGGCTCAAACTTGCACTAGAAGAATCTACCAAAACTTTGGTGTGTCAAAATTGAGACCACAAGTTCCTATAAGCCCACTAGTACAAACAACCTATTTCTTGTTCATTATACTTCATTATTCCCTAACTTACCTTGAGTCATTTCCCTTTGCCCCTTTAAGAACATACAAGAGATGTCACAATTAAGTAATCATCCCTATACACCTTGCAAATACTCACTTTGGGTTAAATATTCATCTCACCACCCCAACTAACCATTTAATCCCAAAATCCCCTCCTTTAATACAATAACACCATTGTAACAAAACATACAAGAAAAAGTTGCAACCAAGTCATCTAAATCGTCTTTTCCTTTATTGTCTACTTAAGATAACATAACTAACATAAAGTAAAGGTTTGGTTTTTTGTTTGAGGAGAATTTCTTTTCCCCCCTTGTAATTTATGTTCTACCCTTCCCTTGTTTAATTTAAACAACAACCTTTTTCCTTATTCACAACCTTTTTACCCTTATTTATATTATAACAACCTATAACCCTAAACAAGTACATACAAAAAAAAACACACACACAACATTCATTAAATGAAACAAATTTTTTTTCAAGTTAATCTTTCACACATCAAAAGAAAAAGAGGGTAGTTACACTAGAGTCTTTAGTTCCTAGCTACCAATCTCCTACTTCAACCAAGCTTTTACCCAAGCCTTGCTAAACCCGTTCCTTTTTCTATGAACAATCCTACCTTCCCCCCTTTTTTGTTCCTTTTACTTTCTACTCTTAACAACCCATACCTACTCAAGCTCTTTAAAAAACTCTTTTTCTTTCCACTTTCCTTTGTTTTAACACAAGAGGGCAAATCTTCCTTTTCACTCATAGGGTAGATTGCCCCTTCTTTCTCTACTTACCCTCCTTTTTTACTCCTACCTTACTAGGTCTAACACCAATTTTTTGTACCTATTCCTCCATTTGCCTTTGAATGGAACTACTCCTAAAACCCTCCCTTGAGTAGCCGCCATCACCTACTTGTGATGCCTCCACCTCCATTGACCCAATTATGTTGGTTAGTTGGGTGTACCTTGAAAGTTCACCTCTTCATAATGTAGCAGCCCTCTCACCTTACCTTTGACCCCTTATGATATGTCCAACCTCCTATTAGCCAAGATCTCACATCCTCATCATCACTCCCCACTCCTTCCCACCTCTTCACACAATACTCATCATTCTTGAAGTGGAGGGAGTAGTCAACAATGCATTTTTCCCCTTTCAACTTTAGGAAGAAGTTATTATTGATGTCTTGACTTAAGCCTAATTCCTAGTGCCTTCTTAGAAGCCACCTCTACCATGTTCATACTTCCTTATCCAACAAATTTGGCCAATTTAGCTGAAGACAAGATAACCTTGTTTTAATTTAATCCAATTATCCTACCACCCACATTATCCTATCCAAACCACCCAACCTTTGATAATCCATTTGGGATAAGATCAAACATATTACCCTATCCCATGAACTTCAAGTTAACCCTGAAATTCCTTTAGCTAACTTACATACTCTTAACCAAATTGGATCAGGCTAATTGGGGCCCAACAATTATTAATTACAACAAATGGTCTAAAAAGTGAAAATTTATATTATTTATTCATCACAAATTATGATTATTAGATTGTTACCTAGTGAATGGCAAAGATTAAATAAGGAAAATGTGACCAAGAGAATGGTAGAATTTCAATAAGGTAGGATGAAGATGGCTAGCTAATTGGATAGGATGAAGACATTTCATTAGTTTGAAAATTCAGATTACTTTTGGAACGAAAAGATTTAAGATGTAGTTCTAGAAGTTGATGATTTTTGGGAGATTGTTTTTTTACACACATAGAGAAAACTTAAAGAATTGTTGAAAAATAAAATAGAAACACAATGAGTAGTTTAAAATTTTGTTGGATTTTGAACCATAGATTTTCTTGTTTTTCATTTTGGATTTCTACATTTTATACTATAGATGTTGGATATATTCACTTTTGAATAAAGAAAGTAGTAAAATATTAATGAAAAAGCATGATACTAATTTTAAATTGTTGTGTTTTTATAACTGAATTATGAATCTTGATCATAGATTTTAATAATTAAGGATAATAAAAAAGCTAAAAAATAAAGAAACAGTAATTATAATAAGAAAAAGGTGTGAATATTGTCTACAAAAGAATTAGAAGGAATATAACCATAGATTGTGAATGTTGTAAGTACTTTCAAGAATATAATTTGTATTATTTTGTTAATAGGAAAAAAAAAATTCTAGGTATAATATGCACCTACCATAGAGAGATTAAATAACCAAGTTAACCATTGTTGTGTAGTTCCTAGGTTTTAAAAAGAACCTCTAGTTTCAATTTTTATTTTTTTTAACAAATTGATTTTGGTTTTGTTTCAATAGTTTTTTCCACAATGGGGACTAGCTTGCTTTAATTTCAAATTTTAATTTCAAGTGGCAATTCTTATTCCGATTTTTTTTTTAGTCTCAAAGTATGTCAATTTTCAATTCCAAGGTAGGTTAAGGTAAATTTTGGATAACCTCCCAATTAAGTTCTAAAATCCAAAACATCATTAGAAATGTTGAAACAAGGCAAAATTTTATTCCAAAAAAAATTCCAAATTTCTATAAAGCTTTCAAAAGGGCTATGAGAATCAAATGAACTTACTAAACTCTAAACTTTAAATTACACTACTAGTTTCTAATGGATCAATACTATTTATTTTTATGTCAAATGGTTTTAGATTTTCTTGTCCCATGCATTGATATGCCAACTTTGACATGTGTCATCTAGCCACCTTTAAATCAGCCCTCAAACATTCCCATATGTGCCATAAAACCCACCCCAAATAGCCCCAAAGTCTACCCCCAAAATTGCCCCTCAAAAATGCCCCAATTCATTCACTTTTTGCCCCAAATTTGCCCTAATTCAGCCTTGCCGAATCACCATTCTATCCTAACTTTGCCAATATCAAAAAACTTAAATGCAAACTAGCATAACAAGGAAAAACCAAAAAAACATGGAAAGGGCAATTCTTTTGTGTACATGTCATATCCAATTCCTAAGGCACAAGCCATTTCAAAATCGCTTCAAGGCTTACAACAACCGAAAAAAACAAATTGAATAGTACATCAATTTTACATGCATCAAATTTGAAGACAAAAAAATATGAAAGATGCAAATAACAAAAAAAAAATGTACCTAAAGCTTATTATTGCCATCCTTTGAATCCAAAAGCCTAAGTGATACAATTACATCCTCATTTTCATACATTAGAATTTCTTCCATCTCCATGAATTTATCCATAGATGACAAACCACTAACATGTTCATATTTATCCATGGATGGAAAACCCGAACACAAGCATCATTAGGTCAATTTTTGTAGATGTCTATAACCATTTCAAGATTGTCCATGCCCAACTAATAGTTTTTTAGATTTGTGTGAATACCTACAATGTTGAAAATTATTTTTGCTTCAATCTAAGAGTCAACAATCCTAAACATATTATCAAATTACAAATCCAACATAAGAATTTTTTTGTTCATGGGCTTTCCACCATGCTAATGGATCTTGGCATTCCTTTTGAATGACTTTTTGTATCTTAAAATGGGTCAATTGTTCTTTCACAATTGGCAAGGCCACATCTTCATTAATTTCCATGAGATCATAACATACTTGTGGATTCAATAGTTTGGGATGCAAAGCTAAGAGTTTTTCACTTATTTTAGTTGGATTCAAAAACTTATATGCACAAACAAGGAGCAAAAACAATATTTGTCTATCATATTCATCTACAACTCGAAAAGCCTTATCCTGGCCAACATATTGAATAGCCAATCCCAAACCCTCATAATGGAATTTAACATCATTGCCAACATATTATGAGTTTTGTAAGTTTGGAAAAAAAACATAAATGAAAGGAAAGGATCCATAACTTGTACTACCTATTTTTGCATGTGTTGTTTTAAGACTTGAAGCTCACCATCAAACTCATGGGTATCATTGGAATTAGGCGTCAAGGAATCCAACACCTATATTTGACATACAAATGATACGGGCACAATACAGGCATAAGAAAGAAGCCAATAACCTCAATTTTGGTTCAACATACATTGTTGAACCATGGGACCCAAATTATTTGCAACAATTTGGGCTATATCCCAAACTTTTTGGATTTGGCACATGACCTTGACATGTCAATGAATGTTGAGTTTCATAATAAAAGGCAATTGTATGCTTGAATTCCCAAAAAAATGGAACAAAATGATTTGGGAACAAAACCAAATTTTGATTAAAGCTTTGAGCTTCCATGAGTGCACACTCTAACAACCATTCATGCCTTTTGCCATTGTGCCACATTTGTTGAACCTTCCCACTTCTTTTGGTTGATGTGATAATGTTTTACAAAATGGATTGTGTTTCCTTAATGGAAATAAAAGTTAGGTCATGACAAACTTTATAATCATGTATGGCATGTTTGCAACACTTAAACATAACATGTCCCTAAAAATGATATTGCCAACCCCAACACTTCACATAAAAAAGAAAGTAAATGCAATAATCATGGTTGAAAACTACCTTCCTCATCTTTCACATAAGTAATAGCTTGAGCATTGAACCCATGTTTTGCAAGTATTTCATTAACTTACAAAACCATGGCACAAAATATTTGTTGTTTAAAAAAAGTCAATGGTTGTATCACAAGGCTCCCACTTGTCATTCACAAAATGCACAATGAAAACAAATGTGTCCATTCTTGCTCTAAGCATCCACAAGTCAAAACTCATGGTGCAAGAATTACAAGACTTAAGGGTTTTTTTCTTTTCCTTGGTCTTCTTTGCCATCCTAGATAAGATTTCATTGACCATGGTTCACATGGATGGAAATATCATGAAGATTCTATTTCAAAATTAACCTCCCAAAAAATGGAGCTTCAACAAAGACAATGACATTAATTCCTAAACCCATTGTTGTATAACATTTGTGGTTGTAAAATTTGTCACCATTATTGTGCTTATAACTACAATAGAAATTGATGGAAAACCACAACAATCAACCTTGATGAACAAAGGTTTAATGGGATAAAATAACTTTTTAGGAACAACCTTCAATTGCATCAAACCTTCAACCTTAAAAAACACAAAAAGGAAAATGATGGCAATGGGTGCAAACTAGGAAAATAGCATGAAAAGCAAGGCAATGACAACAAACACAAACCAAGAAAAGGGAGGATGGTTTATGCATGAACATATGGATGAATGTCATTTTTGCATGGACAAATTTCATTTTAAAAATCATTTTCATGAACAATGTTAAACAATTTAAGAAATATTGTTAGGGAATGAATGTCACCACACCCCCCACACCACCCAATTGTTGTCAACAACATTATATATTTACTTTGTTGAAAACTGGGGTGCCTTGAAAATTAAAAAATATTAAAAAAATCTCAGTGATATATGATAGTAGGTTCTTTGAAAAAAACTATTTAAGTTTGCTTAAAATTGAGTTTTAATTTATATCAAAAACCCACTATCACCTATGACATTATGTAGTTTAAAGATATTTAAAACATTCAAAACCCATGTTTGTCAACAAAATTGGTTAAATTTGAAGAAAGCCATGGCACCCTCGATGAAGATGAAAAGCAAAACCCTCATTGTTACCAATGACACTTATAAATAGGTTTGAAAGAAGTTGTGGCACCTTTAGAAAAAGGGGAGGAAAAAACTTAGTGTCATTGACAACATTGGGTCAATTTGACCAAAAAAAAAAAAAAAAAAAAAAAAAAAAAAAAAATTAAAAAAAAAAAAAAAAAAACCAAAACAAAACAAACTTTAAAAAACAAATTTCTCAAAAACAACAATGACCATGGGGTGGATGTTAGCATAATAATGATAATATAGTTAAAACATTTTGAAAATAATGGCATTTTAAACCATAGCCATGAAATACATCTATAATGGAATTTA
>Ga0209208_10010438_pt1 | contig 12049 bp, 12 predicted proteins | sample S1TSphfallax_3_FD_187694 | JGI IMG/M metagenome (GOLD analysis project Ga0209208, IMG submission 187694) | Host-associated microbial communities from peat moss isolated from Minnesota, USA - S1T2_Fd - Sphagnum fallax MG (SPAdes) (version 2) | ecosystem: Host-associated > Plants > Peat moss >...
ACCTCCAATTCTTGAGAAATTCTTTTTATTACAGCCATCTATCTCTTAACAGTGGGAAGAAAGTTTGAAATTTTATAATCCTCAAATCTATTGAAACCCTAACCATCACGATCTCTCCAAAATGGCTGGTGAAAGGAAATGACTACCTTTTATGTTGTATGGAATGGTCAAGCCCTTGCCCCCATTATGTTGGGTATTGTGCCATTACCCAAGACGGTGGTGGGCAAAAGGGCTAGATCATCCCACAACATTAAGAAGGTCCAGGGAAGGTTTAGGGTGGCAAATTCAACAACTACAAAGACATAAAATCATGTTCAACTCAAAGATATTGGTCACTATTATGAGTGTTAAATATGATCATCACCTCAAGGCTATGTCTTATAATGTAGTCAAGAAGAGAATGACCAAATCTGCCACTCCAAACCCTAATTGGTCGGGCAATGACATTAGAATACACAAGTGGAGTTACCTTGGCAGCTTTGACACTAATTACACTAGTGTAGAGATGTTGAAATTCTCAAGAAGATACTTTGTTTTTAAAGAACAAAAAACAACAACTTTGTGAAGGAAAAATAGGGAGAGAATCTTTTGTATCATGCAATTTTCCAACATGGAGTCTTCAAATTTTATTAATTGATTAATTACTTGACAACTAGTGTGGCTGTTGGTAAATGGATGTGACTCTTGGACACTCAAAAGGAAGGGGCAGCATGCATGATAATGAGAGTGTTTGTTGGCAGCAGATCATAAGTCTTATGATGAGAAAGACTTGTTGATAGCAAAAGACTTAATGATCTTTGATGAGAGTCTGATGATCTGTTTGTTTGGACACAAATTTGCTTTGAGAGAATTTTGCACAGGCCATTGACATTTGGTCTAGAAATCTTGAGCAACAAACAGATGATTTTGCACCCACATGAGGAAGGAAGAGAAGGATAGGAAGGGGATTTAGTGTTTGGAGTTGATGATGATATAGAGTTTGCTGCCAAGCCAAACTCCCTCTGGTAGGTGTGTTACAAATTTCACACAAAAAGCAACAATAAATAATGTGGGCAAGCAAACGGAGAACTTTACCAAATAGCAGACGAGGTATGAGTGTTTCTGGTGAGCTAATAGTGAAGCCCCCCAAAGGATTCAATGCCCCTTCCTGGGTCCGATCCAGTCTCCAGAACCCTTCTGCTGGTTTTGATGATCCAGTTGAGCTTCTTCTTCTATCAAAAGCTGGTTACAAAACTCCCATGATGCGGGGCTTTGGCATGCATCCCAGTTTTATGATTCCTGCAACCAGTTCTAGTGCTAGTGGTGCCATGTTCAATGGCATCAAACTGGATGAGTTGAGAAGCATAAACATGGGTCACCTTAATCCCAGGTTGCACCGAGAGACTCTCCATCTCCAAAGCTGCAAACCAACAACAACAACTGGTAGACCAGAATTATATAGTAGTGGATCAAGATCATGTGAAGTACTCACGAGGAGCTCATTGGACATGATGATGATGGTGGATCCCATCATGTTTACAGTACCCGAGACATGGCGAAAGAGAAGTATCTCTCCTATTAAAGTTCGAAATGATCGAACTCCTTCAATCCATCATGACAACACGAGAGTATCAGCAAGTCATCAACCTGCAGGCATGACACCCAAAAAGTAAAAACCATCTCCAATTTTTGTAATGTATTTAGATGACCATTATCAACTGCAAGAACTCCGCAAGTGAATGATTTTCCAAGATCTTATGAAATGGAAGGAAATCTTCCCTGTGTGTTGAACTGCAATTCCTCTGAAAATTAGGGGAGGTTTTTACACCAAAGAAGGGTAGGGTCCTTGGCCCTTCCTTTTGTTTTTCGGTGCCTATCACTCGGGCTACTGTGCCCTCAAGCACAGGCACCTCAAAACAAGGAAGAGCCTCTGGCCCTACCCTTCTCCTATACAAAAAGAAAACCCGAGTACACTTGATCATCAGCCCTCTTAATTCTTCTTCTTCTTCTTCTTCTTCTTCTTCATTTTGCAGTTGGGTTGTCAAAGATGGTTTCTTAACTGTGGATCAAGGAATTGGCACTGCAAGAGGGGCAAGTCCGAGTGCGAAGCTGGTATATAAACTCATCACTAGTGTGTTTTTGGTCAATTTTGTGATGTCGCCTAAAGGATGATGATCTACCGAAAGATTTAGCCAAATTTGGCTACAAGCTGAATATGGAAGTAATTTTAAACAAAAAAACATCCTTCAATAGTTTTTGGTGACCTACTTAAACCATGCATACAAATCTGGCAAATTTTCTTAATAATTTGGTCTAATTCTGGCTAGTATATAACTGCCATTGAGATTGATAGAACACCAGTCAAAAGTTGGTATTACCTCCAGTCCCCAAGACAAGTTTGCAACTAAGTTACAACGATAAAATTGATCAGGTTGATATTGCATCATTGCTAAGGACCTTGCTGCCAATGTTGATGCCAAGTGTTAATACCCGCACGACTTGTATACTAGACCTACATTGAAAATCAAATGGCAAATTAGAGAGAGATGGAGCTTCATTTGGGTCAGGTATCACAATTTCCCATCACTAAATATATTGTGTTGAAGCATATCAGAAACAATGGGATGAACATGAAGAGAGTGAAAGCCACAAGGATGGCATCCCTGGTTTTCCGCTCTTGAACTCCATCAGCTTTGACTCGCCTTATCCAAAAGCTTCTGGTAAATTATTATTAAACACGAAACACTGGTATGTATGTTCAAGGGAGAAAATCAGCACTTTGTGAAACCTCATCTTAAAATTTGTTTTGGTCGTGGAAGCAGCTTGTGGAAACCTCATTAAAACATGAAAAATTTAGAAGCATTGGTTACACTTGTTGTAGAATAAAATACATGCTATTTATTCTACTTGCACCAATTGTTGATTTTTTAGGGTTTCAATTGCCAGAAGTGAAGGAACAAAAAATAGTAAAAATTCGCAACCTTTCAACATTTTCAGTATAATTTTTTCTTCCTATGTATTCCTAAAAACAAACACCCATTGCTCATGCGGCCACACCACAGGTGAAGAAGCTCAAGCTCATTCAGGAACATCACCTATTGGACAAAGACTCATAAACAGATCCAAAAAACTCTCACTTTGGTACCCTACTCTCTCTCTATCCCTGGCTAATAATAGAGCTTCTTCATCAAGCTCCTTCCTTGGTTTCTCTCTCTCTCTCTCTCTCACACACACACACACAATTATCTTTGCTCCATGGAGGAGGGGAAGTAACCTTTTGTATTTCTTTGGGTACCATGTACCAACCTTAAGGTTTGAAGGGTTTTCTTTTTGTCTACCTAACTAATAACTATAAATGGGATGATGAATTCATATCAATCTTTCCTTGTACATTTGTTGATCAATATAATGAACATACATACAATTGATAAACATACAAAACTTATTTATAATTGAAAACAAACTATTTTTTCTTGAACTAGATTTTCAAATGTTTTTTTTCTTCTTCTTATATTTATATGTTCAAGATATTTGTGATGCCTAATTTTGAATTTTTTACATGATTATTAAATTTAACTCCAAAGTGATAAACTTAATTTTGAACCAACATCAATTTTTTTTTATAGATATGTAAGTGATCTCTCCTCCTACAAAAAGAGTGGTTGGTAAAGAAAACTCGGCTCGTGACTTGAGACTTGGATATAGCAAGATCTGCAATTTATGGGTTTACTTTATGTATATAATTTTAGGACCAAAATCCAATTCCTTAGGTTGAATTCCTAATGCATCTAAAAACAAGCATAAACTTTTTTTAGTTTGTGCTAGAATTGTTGTAGGTTTTGCAACAAGCTTAATACCATTGTAATTTTTGTTTTACACTAGTCTTTACTTCGGGCGTGATGATCAAGAGAAACTCATGTTTCATGTTGCTGGTAATAAAACAATGCAGGCATGAAGCTTTAAACCCAGCGATAGGAAGGCCCATGAAGCTTGTTAAGTTAACAGGATTAGCGAATGCATCAAGAGTAAAGGCCAATATGTTTTTGCCACAACAGACTTCTTCTTTTGGTCTCTACTAATCTCGTAGATGCCATCTCCATTACACACAACTAAAGAAACACTTCTTTTTTTTCTGATGTAGTATTGGTTTTTGTTCAACTAGTGCACACAATTCAAGATAGAGATTATGTAATATTATTTATGGACAAACAATCAAATTCAATAATACCAAATTTGTATCAATATTATATTAGTCTCAATACCACATATATACTTGCATCATACCAGACAAAAATCAGCCTTGAATCCACATACTAGGGCAAGACTTGTATGAAAGTTTTTTTTCAAAAGTACCCAATACCAGTACCAGCTTGGTAAGGGTGAAATGTGAACTCCATGAACATGGTGTAGGATTCTCCAGTTTGATGAGCTGCAGCTTCATTGCGTTGTTAAAGGGTACATTTCTTCCATGCTCAATTAGAGCAGGGTTGGGATTGATACACTGGGAGGGGCAGATCACCTAGAGCTGAATATGCCAATCACCAGCTTCATACGCATGCCAGCATCTGCTGTATTACACCTTCCAGCACGGACTGCAGTTGGTGACAAGCAAGATCAAGACCTTGAAAAAGGTGGCGGGATTGGTAAGGACAAATTGATGAAGGGGGCAACCAAAAAAAACAAGAAATTAACTAAAAACAGCACAAGTCGCCATGCATAATTTTGCTTTGCTCCTTGGAGTCTTTTGTACTAGAATCTTGTATGTAAATGCATTTCAAAATGTGGAGAAGACCCATTGCAGAAGTGATTGTGAAGCTAAATAGATTTCAAACTGAAAGAAAGCTGAGTTCTCACAGTGACTCAAACCCACTACTCTTTTGCAATTCACTTTTGTGATCTTTTATGCATGGGTACCAGGAGAGAGGCAAAAGATTTCTGATCTCAGTGTCATTGCTGAATCCTTAAGGCGACAGAAAGATCCAGAAAAGTACAAAGATGAAGCCAAAGCTCTGATTTCCATGGGAGTTCTGTATGACAATGCCCAGGTATCTCCACACTGCATTCAATCAACCAGGGTAGTAGTAGTGGCAGTAGTATTGTAATCAATTGTAATCTAAATGAGCCAATATGCATAGTTTAGGAGCGTGTCATGTAAAATATTTACGTGAAAGAATTTAACAGGAGTTTTTAAAGGCATTGGATTGCTACCAAAACTATCTGGAGCTGTGCATTAAACTGGGAGATGCTGAAGGTGAAGCCATGGCATACAATTACATTGCTTGCTCTATCCAAGAACATGAAGACCTAAAATCTACAGCTTCAAAGGACAACAGCAATGCTCCAGGTGAATTGGGGTCACCTTCAAATGCAGCAGCTGCTGCTATGGTAATCTGAACAATGTGGTGAAATCAGATTCAAGTTCCATCTCATATCTGTGATCACATCCTACAAAATTTGTAGTTGATATACCTTATGCTGATCGCATCCTGCAAAACTTGTGTGCCATTATATAACATGATAATAAATTAGTCCCAAGTTCCTGTGCCCTGTTGAAAATGTGTTTATGCAGTATAGGAAGGCAGCGGAATTTCATCAGCAACATGCTGACAAGGGTGATGTGGAGGGCAAGTTTGTTGCCTACACTAATCTGGGACTTGTATATGCAAAACTTTCCCAATGGGCAGATGCTGCAAACTCTCACAAGGTTTAACAACTATTTTGTATTCTTCATATCATTATATGACACATATATAAATTCCAATGATTTTGACATACATATATGTTTTCACCATCTATAGAAGAACCCTAAACCCTAAATGCCAAACATTAAACCCTACAACCTTAAACCCTAGAAGATATTTCAAATTGTGTTTCATGGTTGAACTTGATTCCTTGCAGTTTGGTGTGCTAGCTTTCTAATGCAAATTACATGTGCAGAGAGCTCTAAAGTGTGCCACTTACCTTGAGAATCCTCCAAAGCAGTGTGTTGCCATTGGCAACTTGGGTTTTCTTCTATTCCGCAGAGGAAAAATGGGTGCAGCAAAAGCCTGCATAATAAGGTCCTCCTAACCCAAAACTGCACAATTCAACATCACCATTTCACCTCTTTAGCAAATTATGCAACATGCCAGCAACAGACTTGTTGACTGATTATAATGGATTTTAATATCTTTGCAGGTATTTACAAATTTGTAAGATTTTAGGAGATGTCCAAGGAACTGCTAGAGCACACTACATGCTTGGCACCATTGCTGCCCTGTTCAAGAAGTGTGTACCTGAACAACCCATGTATCATGTACAGTAGTGTACATGTATGCTTGGATACTGTGATCATTGGACTATTGCAATAGAGATTTTGCATCTTGAAAACTTTTTGTTTCCAATAGACACAACCATTATGTATGACTTTATCCTACCATTGATAACAGGTACAAGGAAGCTGAAGAAGAGTTTAGATCTGCAATGACAACAGCCCAACAATGTCATGACAAACAAATGGAGGTGTTCTCAAAAGTTCAGATCGGGATTGCTAGGGGCAAAATGGAACTTAGCCGCATGCTTTCCTCTGAAGACTTCAATGCAACCATGACAACTGTATCAAGAAGACACTCATCCTAGTTCTGAAAAAGAATTCTCTAGTGTAATTGGGTGGTGAGCTTCTTCTTCCTCCCTCAGACTCTGTATGGTGGTAATGTCATCATAGATCAGTGAAGGGATGATGGCCCAGTTTTTCTTCTAGTTCATTCCACATGTGCTTTTCCAACATGCAATGGCAAAAGTAATTGATAACCCTACTAACTGCTTCAAACTGTCTCCATGTCCCTCAAGTTGGGTGTCCTGACATATTTTCATTTAGCAGAATCTGTTCAGCATGTAACCAAATGAGTTCATTGTCATAACTTTGTGATGCTGATACTCATTCTAGATTCAAAGACAGGTCACACCTGTGCACATGGATAAACCTTGTCAGACACCCAGTTCATTATGTGCTTTGATTATTGCAACAACAATTTATTGGTTTGTACAGCCAAATTGTTGGTTTGTAACAACATTGCAATGATATTCCACAATAAGCATGCATGCAGGGTTACCCTGACTCTTAGGTTGCAACAAACTGGCTGTTTAGACAACAAGCTCAACAATGGAGGCTGTCTGATCTGCTGACTCAAAAATGACACACATATCAAACACATTCTGCTTGGTTATAAGGATCAAAATAGTAATGAGCACCCAAAATAAAACCTGGAGCCAGCCCTGAACATGTTGAGAACATTTAGGCCAAGAATTGACTTCTGGCACTGTAATGGCACAGAAACTGGAAAACAGCAGCCGCCAAAATAAAACACCAAAAATCGGAACTGAAGCTTTCAAAAATTTCCAAAAAATCATAAAAAACTGTAACTAAGAACATGGTCTAAACTGGAACCAAAGTTTCCAGTCAAAAGTGAGAACCAGCTTACACTGGTTCAAATTAGTGAAAGAGCTCTTAGGTGATGTTCACGTGTAACATGGCTTGATCTTCTTGTTTAGATGTTAACAAAAGCAAACCATTGTGGTGATTGTGAGAAGATTCCCAAAAACTTGTTGCTTGAACCTTGGCAAAAAACAAAAAAACATACACAATCCATACACAAAATGTGTTCCAAATCCAGTAAGAGATGAGATGCCCACCCAAGACATCCATACTCAGAACCAGGTCAAGGAATCCATGTACTGAATGCAAGTTCAAGGATGTGCATACCAATACCTGGAAATTGGAATTTTTGCCCAGAGGAAAAAACAGGAACAAGTGGGTTGGGGAAATTTGTACACAACAACACTAAAATGCCTTGTGTGATTTGCATAAGAAGCTCCTCAAAGTGGCCTCTATACACAACTACATTGGTTGAATCTTCGATCGCTTGCTCACTCGGTCATTGGAAGTCATTTCCACTGTGGCAGATGAAGTTCTGAAGTCCCTTGTGGATAATGCATTCTCCAGAGTTTCTTGCTCTTCATCACTATCGCTATCACTTTCACTTTCACTTTCACTACTATTCTCCGCAAGACCTATGGGAATTTCTCTTTGTTGTAGTTGGCCATTGGCTGCTAACTCGGCCGCTGCAACTGCTTCAGGAGTGTAAAGATCAGCAAATCCTAAGGCCAGGTCCTGTGCACATAAACAGATTGTCATTGAATCAGCATTTCAACTCTGGAACTCCATTCAATGGGAACACTGAAAAAGGAACATAAGATGCCAACAACTTTCCCCACTAGTTGTGGGTTTCCTTTCACAAATATGCTGACAGTAAGATTGTAAATCAGTGGGAAAATTGAGAAAGCCTGTCACAAGTCGGGTGAGAGAATACCATTTGTATATATGGTTTGTCATCACCTACATTCACAACCTCTATGTCAAACTGCTCTGCACCTCTCTCCTGTTTATCATCAGCATCAAATCCATTAAATGTAAAATTCTGTAGTTTTGACTGTCAACAGCTGGGATACCAATGGCAAACCACCAAAATACTGGGCCTCGGGCAGAACTGCTATAAATCAGAGAGGCCCAGAACTCAATCTCAACATGAATGAATTATAAGAAAAGAATTAGAAAACATGTTAATATATATGCACACAAAGATAAATGTTGAACCTGAATGTCTGAGAAAAGATTTCGGTTGGCCTCATCCAAAACAGGGAGGAATGATTTCACCCTTCCTAAAACTGCCAGTCCAAGGAATTCACATTAGCACATCTCACATGATGAAGTCTTCTTCTTCTTCTTCTTCATCAATTTCTCATTCTACACTAATGAAAAAAACCCTCAGAATACACAATAGGCAAACAGCTGAAAGATAAAGCACACTTTTGGGCAGAACATACCACTGCTTTCAGGCAATGGTGGCATCGCCCTTGCACATGGTTCCTCCTGCCAAGTGCTTGAAGACGCTGCTTTGCTTTGAAACACCCGCAAACTATTCTCTATTCAAACAAAACAGTATTGGAACCTGAAGGTCATCATCATCCTCTGACTCCTCAAATGAACTGAAATGTGACAACATCCTAAAGATTTGTACATCCATATAAATGCAATGCATTTCAACATGAAAGAATTGCCGCAAAGACATGATGCCCTGAGGACCACCACAACAATGTCCTAAAACCCAATGCTAAAAAATACTTTGTACATGAATGATCACATCCACTTATTGATAAGTCACAAAACCCTAACTTTTCAGATTGCAGGTATACCAAGAGAACTGCTTGCTCGCTCAAGTTGCAAAAGGTCTTTGCTTATTGTGCATGGCCCATGCTTTTGCTGCTGCAATCCATCCCACACAAACCCAAAGAAACAAAGAAAAAGAACTTCGTAAAAAATCTGGAGCTCCCAAGTCAGATTGATATTCAATTGATATCAAATTGCAAAACATAAACTGAGATTCAATTGCAAAAAGTATGAGTCCAGTTTTTTTTTTGACTGAGATTCAACTGCCAAAACACATGGATCGGATTCTTCCTCTTCTGTGACCACAATCCAATTTCTAAACCCTAAACTCTGGTGGCTAAGAAATATACCTCGTGGGTGTATTGAGAAAAAGAAGAGAACCTGAGCTAATGTCGCCATCTCTCCTCGTTCCTCGTCCTCCTCTAGAGGATCCGCAATTTCTCCATCCAAGACCTGACTGGCATTCACTCTGTTGGTCGTTGCTTGAATCTTGTCTCTCAGCTGCTGGTGAGCTTCAGTCTCTGACGTTCTTTCTGGGCTCTCCTCCTCCTCCTCTACATCTTGTTCGGTTTCTCGTGCAGACACGGGAACAGTAGCAGGCTGTGTCTCCATCTCTGGCAAAATCCTTCTTCTACTAAGAGAAGCGAGAAAGCGTTCTGTACTTGAAGCCCTCATCACAGGAGGCCATCTTCTCTCTCTCTCTCTCTCTCTCTCTCTCTCTCCAGTCTCTGTATTCTATCTCTCAAAATTCTGAAGCAAAAAAAACCGGAGAATGAGTTCGAAGCCACGAATCCGTGCGTCAAGCAGTCGCTGCTACTCTGCGAATTGCGACGAGCAAACCCTAACACACGCACTTGCTAAACCCTAAACCCTAGAAGTATGGTATATAGTCGTATGGTCCGGTCCAGTGCTGATACCCAGCATGAACCGGGTATCAACACTGGATTGCAAGGATAAATCGACCCAATACCAGTACCAGCCTGGTATGATACCAAATAAAATAATAATAATAATAATAATAACAATAAGAGCATCTCCAACGGTGTTCAGTATGTGACTCAAGACAGTAAAATTTTATTGTGAAAAAGTCAAAATGTGCCAGTTTAGCTCAGGAAATTGGTTTTTCTGCACCAGAAATTCGTGCATCTTGCCTTGGCTGGTGAAAGGCGCAACACAGCTGTGCACCTCCAAAAACGAGTGTTATAAATTGTACCTGACTGAGGCTTGTTGGTATTTCTAATCGGTCGATCATAATGATTGGTCTAGATGGTTTGCTATTAGAAGTCCCCAAGTATAAGCAGTTCCAGTTTCAGTTTTATTGGTGGTTGTTGCCCCAAAAAAAAATAAAAGAAGTTAAAACTTAGACATTTAATTCTACTATCCAGAGCACCATTGGAGATGCTCTAATAACAAAGGGTGTCCAGTGTCACACTGTGGCCTTGCCATTTACAATTAAAAGTATCTTAAGGCAAAAGAAGAATCATGAAAACTCAAATATTTCACCATGCACAAGAGTATATAATCTTCAAAAAGTGAAAATCACTCCTCAAAAATAAGAATGATTGTTCATCATAATTTTTTTTTTTTAAAACTAGACAATAATCTACTTAAGTTATGACCACACAGATTAGGAAATTACCCAACTAAAAACGTACCTACTTACCTTACATACATACCCATTGGCTACCTACCTACCTACTTGTGGGCTAGATAGTTTTTACAAAATATATATGTTTTTGAAATTTAAAAAAAATATTTTTGAATTTTCATGGAAAAAAATTATTTTTGAATTTTCATTAAAAAAAATTACTCAAAATACAATAAACTCCTCCACCATAAGTTTGAAAATTTACAAAAATTCGCCTTAGAGCATCCAATACCCATCAAGCATTTTCTAATGGTACCAAGAGCACACACTCAACTTAATGATGCAAATATTCAAAATTCAATAACTCTTGCATTGTAGGTCTAAACAAAATCGCATCAATGCATCTATTCGTATTGATCAAGGGATTTTCCAACAATATGAAGAACACAAACCAAGGTCTTTTGTGGTTTGGGGAATTCAACATGAAGAAACCAATCAAACTACTACCTTCCTTAATAATACTAAGGATATGTATGTGTGTATGAACTATGAACAAATCTTATTTATGAAAGATATAACTAGCAAGTTCAACACATAAGTGTCAAATAATTTAAAACTTTGGAAATTTTTGGCAAACACAAGTTTTTAAAAATTCAACATTTTTGACAAAATAAAAAGTAATTAAATTTGTTCAATTCCCTAAGGGAGATGTTTTAAATTAGGTGAATAGTTATTAATTTAGAGTTACTTTTCAAATTCTACACCACATTTAGTTCCCATAGAATATTAATTTAGACATATTAATTTAGCTATGTTGTGGAAGAAATTTGTTATTATGCTAACATGCAACAACAATTTCAAACCATTATAATTATCATTTGATTTACAAACTTTTATCTTATTGTTGATTTCTAAAATAAAAATTTAACCATTGTGAAATAGTTTTTAAATTTCAACCCAAACAATCACAAATTATGAAATGGAACAAAATAGACACATATGTTCCATTGTGAAAAAGAAAAAAAAGCTTTTTAGCCAAATGCAATTTAGTGACAATTCTTCAATTTGTCACTATTCTTCATTCAATTGTGTTTTGAATGAAATTGTTGGGGGAAAAAAAAAACCTTATTAAATATTTTATTACCATTAATTTCTTCAAATCATGCATATGTGTAAATTGCATTTTACAAGATTTACTATGAAATTATTTCTAGTTTTGATAATTATGGGAATGTAATGTGAATTCGAAACCTAAAACCCTAAACCAAATCCTAATT
>Ga0209208_10010439_pt1 | contig 12048 bp, 9 predicted proteins | sample S1TSphfallax_3_FD_187694 | JGI IMG/M metagenome (GOLD analysis project Ga0209208, IMG submission 187694) | Host-associated microbial communities from peat moss isolated from Minnesota, USA - S1T2_Fd - Sphagnum fallax MG (SPAdes) (version 2) | ecosystem: Host-associated > Plants > Peat moss >...
CCTGCTCCAGCGGATTTTGCGTCGCCAGCACGAAAAACGGCTCCGGCAGCGCATAGGTCTTGCCGCCGTAGGAGACCGTGTGTTCCTGCATCGCCTCGAGGAGCGCCGCCTGCGTCTTCGGCGGCGTGCGGTTCAGCTCGTCGGCAAGCAAGAGGTTCGTGAACACCGGCCCCTGCTGGAACTTGAAGTAGCGCTTGCCCGTGCCGTGATCCTCTTCGAGGATCTCGGTTCCGAGGATGTCGCTCGGCATGAGGTCGGGCGTGAATTGCACGCGCCGGAATTCCAGTTCCAGCGCCTGGCCGAGGACGCGGACGAGCAGGGTCTTGCCGAGACCCGGCACGCCCTCGAGCAGACAGTGCCCGCCCGCGAGGAGCCCGATCAGCAGCTGTTCGACGACAACCTCCTGACCGACGATGATGCGCCCGATCTCGGCGCGCACTTTACCGAGCGTCTCGACACGCCGTGCAACGTCGGCTTCGCTCGGGGCGGCGCTCACGATGGACTGCCCAAGCGACTCGCGCTGGTCGTGCCGTGCGCGCTCATCGAGGACTCAGGCCGACAGCGCATACGTGACGATGTTGACCGCGAATTTAGTGATGTCCTCGGCGTTGAAGCGCTTGTTGCGCCAGTCGAAATCCCATTCACATCCGTAGTCCTTGTTGCTGTAGAGCAATCCCAAGCGGCCGCCGAAGCTGATCCCGCGCAAATAATCGTGGACGAGGTCGTCCCCCCAGCCGTTCAGCTCCATCGAGGTCGCCGGCGGCCCGTCGAAGGTGAAGAAACTCGTGTAGAGCGGATGATCCTTGGGAAGTTTCTCGAGCCGGCCGGCGCCGAACACCGCCTCGAGCTCCCGTTCGAACGATTTGGCGAACAGGCCGTCGATGTCGTGGTTGCAGTCGTCCGCAAGGATGAATCCTCCGTTCTTGAGGTAGGACTCGAAGTTGCGACGCTCGTCCGGATTGAATTCGACGAGCTTGTGGCCGGCGATATAACAGAACGGCGCCGTCAACATGCGCGCGTCGGCGAGGGGGATCACGTGCTCCTGCGTGTCGACCCGCAAGGTGGTGTATTGCAGCAGGCTGTCGGCGATGTTCGAAGGCATGCGCTGGTCCACGTCCCAGTCGCCCGACTCGTACATCAGGCGGGTGAACCAGAAGTCGTAGGGACCGCCGCCGTCAGCCGGTCGCGGCCCCTCTTCCGAGGGCAGGCCCAACGACGCTACACCGCATCCGACAGGGAGGTGAACGTGAACTCGCGCAGCTTCATCGGCGGCAGCATCATGACGATCGACGACTCCTGAGGCAGCACGCGCACGGGCTTGCCGAATTCCTCGACGTTGTTGAGCATGATCACGGGTGATTCGTTGAAACGGAAATTCTTGATCGGGTACTTGATCTCGCCGTTCTCGATGTAGAACGTGCCGTCGCGCGTCAGTCCCGTGAGCAGCACCGTCTGGGGATCGACCATCCGAATGTACCAGGTGCGCGTGACGAGCACGCCCTTCTGGGTCGACTTGACCAGGTCCATCGTCGACTTGTCGCCGCCCAGCATGATGAGGTTGCCGGGTTCGCCCACGGCGGCCTTGCCCTTGAGCTTGGCCCAGTAGCGCGAATATTGCAGGTTGTCGACGACGCCCTTGGTGACGAGCGGAGTATGCTCGCGCGGCAGGCCCTCCTCGTCCCAGGGCAACACCGCCGCCGACGGATCCCAGGGATCGGCATAAATGGTCACGCGCTCGTCGAAGACCTTTTCGCCGAGCTTGTTGCCGCCGCCCTTCTTGGTCATGAAACTGCGGCCTTCGTCGGCCTCGCGGGCGTCGAATCCGCGAAACATGTAGGTCAGCAGATCCGCGCTCGCGGCGGGCTCGAGAATCACCGTGTATTTGCCCGGCTCGAGGGCCTTCGCGCTCGAAGAGCGCTTCGCCTTGTCCATAGCGACCTGGATCTCGGTGGGCGCATGGAACTGGTCGACGTCGGCGAGACTTTGCGCCACCCAACCCGAACCCTGTGCATCATCGGTGCGCACGGTGCAGGTGAAGGCGAGCGAGGTCGAGCGCTGATAGCCGAAGTTCCCGTTGCTGTTGGCGAGCGCCGAGAAGCTCTGCTCGTCGTTGAAGAAGCCCGCCGCCACGAGCTTGTTGGCCCGGCACGGAAGAATCGAGTCCGCGGCCACCTTGGCGCGATACTCGGGTGTGATGGCCGCCGTCTTGTCGACGAAAGTCGCGCTCGCGCGGTAGGTCTGCTTCGTGATCGCGGGCATGAACTCGGGATTCTCGGGCGCGAGTTTGGCGAGTTCCTCGGCGCGGGCGACGACGCGGGCCAGGGACGCGTCGTCGAACTGGTTGATCGTGGCGATGCCGGATCGCTTCCCGTAGGCGACCTGCACCTGCAATTCGGCATTGCTGACGATGCCGCTCGTCGAGACGTTGTTGAGTGCGTAGCGGACATTGCCCTCGATCGAGCCTTCGAGACTCGCGGTGCACTCGTCGGCTTTCGAGAGGGCGACGACCTTCTGGAGTATCGCCTTTGCGTCTTGCTCGGAATAGATGCTCATGTGCCCTCGTGCCCCTCAGCCCAGGCTGCGCGCTGTGTTGATGACGTTGATACCGTTGAACCGCGCCGTCGCCGATCCGTGCGAGACCGCGGAGATCTGCGGGGGCTGCCCCTTGCCGTCGAAGAAGGAGCCGCCGAAGCGGAAATCCCGCTGATCGCAGACGGCGACACAGGCATTCCAGAAGTCCGGGGTGCGCATCTGGTAGGCGACGTCCTCGATCATGCCGGTGACTTTGCCGTTCTTGATTTCATAGAACAGCTGACCGCCGAACTGGGCGTTGTAGCGCTGCTGATCGATCGAGAAGGAGCCGTCGCCGACGATGTAAATCCCGTTTTCCACGTCCTTGATCATCTCCGCGACGGCCAGAGGTTTCTCACCCGGCGCGAGCGACACGTTGGCCATGCGCTGGAACTGGACGCTGGACCAGGAGTCCGCATAGCAACAACCCTGTGATGAAGGTGCGCCGATGATGTGCGCCTGATCGCGGATCACCTGGTAGTTCACGAGGATACCGTCCTTGATCAGATCCCAGCGGCCGGTCTTGACGCCCTCGTCGTCGTAGCCCACGGCGCCGAGCGTGCCCGGCTGGGTTTTGTCGGCGAAGATCGTGACGTTGGGACTACCGTACTTGAAGTTCTTCGAACGCCACTTGTCGAGCGTCGCGAAGCTCGTGCCGGCGTAGTTCGCCTCGTAACCGAGGACGCGGTCGAGTTCGGTCGCATGGCCGACGGACTCGTGGATCGTGAGCCAGAGGTGCGAGGGGTCGAGGACCAGATCGTATTTGCCGGGTTTGACCGACCGCGCGGTCAGCTTCGCGCGCGCTTGGCCCGCGGCGGCGATCGCGTCCGCATGCATGTCATAAGAACTGCCGTAGACGACTGCCCCACCGGGCAGCGCGATGCGGCCCGCGGGTGTGGGCTCGAGATATTCATAGCCGCGGCCGACCGGCACCGAGAAACCGCGCCGATCACGGAACTTACCGCTCGTCTTGTCGATCGCGGTCACCTCGAATGGCGCCCAGAGACGATGGACGTCCTGATCGATGTAGGAACCGTCGGTGGAGGCAAAGTACTTCTGTTCGTTGACGGCGAAAATGATCGAACGTATGTAGTCGGCGCCGGCCTTGAGGGCGGCCCCGTTGACGCTCATGAGCAGATCGACTTTTTCCTTGATCGGCACTTCCATCGCCGACTTCTTGATCGGCGTCGCCCAGCTGACCTCGCCGACCCCCTTGTTCGGCGCCAGCTGCACGGGCTCGGTCTGGATCTTGGCATTCGCGCGGGCGATGGCGATCGCCTGGGCCGTGGCCGCCGCGATGCCATCGACCGACAAGTCGTTGGATGCGGCAAATCCCCAGGCGCCGTTCGCGAGCACGCGGATCCCGGCGCCGGTGGACTCGGTATTGACGACGTTCTGCACCTTGTTTTCACGCGTGATCACGAACTGGCGCAGATAGCGGCCGATGCGCACGTCGCAATACGTCGCGCCCGCCTTCGTGGCCGCGTCCAGGGCCGTCGTGGCGAGCCGCTTCTTGAACGCCACGTCGAGCTTGCTGCTCAGGGCCTCTACCGGCACGGCCTGCCCGTAGCGTGGCAGCAACAGAGTTTCCAGGCCGACGCCCGCCAAACCGAAACCGGTCAGCCCGGCCCCGGACTTCAGAAAATCGCGCCTATGCATCGTTGACTCCAGGATTGTTCGCGAACGGCTGAGGCTGGCTCACGCGGGGGCGAGCGTGCCGGCGGCTTCAGATTCTGAATATATTACAACAATGAGTCGCTCGGGCGCCGGTCGGACCGTATCGCAAGGCTCGACCGCTTATAACCGCCAGCACTCAGCTTATGCCCTTCCAGACGTCGACCCTGGGTGGACGATCACCTAAGCTCGCGGCCCGAGCTCACGAACTCCTGGGATCTCAACGTGACCAATACCGCTTCGCTGACGACGAATGACGCCCCGCTGCCGGAGCGCGGCTGGCGCGAACTGTGGCTCAAGGAAGACTGGTGGGCGATTTGGATCGGGCTGGGACTGGTCGTCGTGGCGATCCTGCTGTTCACGGCGGGCGAAAGCTTGCGCTGGCTGGCCGTTGCACCGCAGAAATGGAGCCATTGGCCGCAGGCCGCGAGCCAGGTGCGGGAACATGCCCTGCAATACCTCGCGCTGTTCGCGCTGTTCGCCGTCTCCTTCGGCGCGGGCGGCGCGGCCCTCGGCATCCCGCTGCGGCGTTTTCTGCCCGCCTTCGCCGCTATTTTTGCCGTCAGTTCGGCTCTTTATTTTTTGGGCCTCTGGGATCAGGCCGCGCATTACAACCTCGAGCCGCCCCTCGTCGCGCTGGGTCTGGGTTTGCTGATCTCCAACACGGTGGGCGTACCGCGCTGGGCCGATGCGGGCCTGCGTGTCGAGTTCTACATCAAGACCGGTATCGTCCTGCTCGGCGCCGGCCTGCCGCTGACCCTGATCAGCTGGGCGGGGCCCGTGGCGATCATCCAAGCCGGCATCGTGTCCTTGGTGACCTTCGGCACGATCTATTTCGTCGCCATACGCCTCGGCTTGGATCGGCGACTGGCGGCGACCTTGGGAACCGGCGGCGCGGTCTGCGGCGTTTCCGGCGCCATCGCCATCGGCGGCGCCGTGGGCGCGAAACGGGAACAGGTGTCGATCGCCATCTCGCTGGTGGTCGCCTGGGCCATCGTCATGATTTTCGCGTTGCCGCTGGCGGCGCGTGCGCTCGGCTTGTCGACAGGCGTGGCCGGGGCCTGGATCGGCACCTCGGAATTCGCCGACGCCGCCGGACTCGCCGCGGCGCAGACCTACGGATCTTATGCCGGCACCGTGCCCGGCATCGCGGGCCAGGCCGACGACGCGGTCAATGCGTTCACGCTGATGAAGGTGATCGGGCGCGATGTCTGGATCGGGGTTTGGGCTTTCGCCCTGTCGCTGATCGCCACGACGCGCTGGGAGCGCACCGGCATCGAGGGCCACGCCGACGCGGGGGAGATCTGGCGGCGTTTTCCGAAATTCGTGCTCGGGTTCCTGCTCGCCTCGGCGCTCGTGACCCTGGTCGCCGCCGGCCATGCCTATGGTGACTACAAGAAGCTGATCGTGCCGACCGTCGTCGCCCCCTTGCAGGCTCTGCGCACCTGGGCCTTCACGTTCGCGTTCTTGAGCATCGGGCTGACGACGCGCTTGCGCGAGTTCGTCGCGGTGGGCGCCCGGCCGTTCTACGCGTTCGCCGCGGGCGTGCTGGTCAACGTCGTACTCGGCTATGTCCTCTCGACCCGGGTATTCGGCGACTTCTGGCAGGGTTTGGGACAGTGATTGCGGGGGCAAGGGTATCGGGGGCCGCGACGCCTCGGGCCGCCCTGCCGGCGGCGGCGCGGCGGTGCGCCAATTGCCGGCACTTTCGCGATACGGCCGCCGAGATCGAGGCGGCGCTGCCCGGCTTGCGGACCTTGAGTTCCGCCCATGCCGCGGTCCGGGCGGACGACGGGCTGTGCCGCCTGCACGACCGCTACCTCAGCGGGCGCAGTCGCTGTGCCGCGCATGCATGGATCGGGAGGGCCGAGGGGCTGTCATATTTTCTGCGTTGACGCTAAACGTTCGTCCGGGAACTCGCGTCTAACTGCCATGAATGCGAATCTTTCAGCGGTGGCTCAGCCGGTATCGCGGCCCGAGCCCGTCGCCGTCGTGCTGAAGGGACCCTGGCAGGCCCTCGGAACTCTGCAGGAGGCGATGCGCGGCAACCGACGCGCGTTCGAACAGCTCTACCGGGAACATGTCGCCGGAGTCTACGGTTTGTGCCTGCGACTCACCGGGCAGCGCGAGGCCGCGGAGGACTGCACCCAGGAAACCTTCGTCGCGGCGTGGAAGAGCCTGCGCGAATTCGAGGCGCGCAGCAGTTTCGCGACCTGGCTGCACCGGATTGCCGTCAACAAGGTCTTGACGCGTCAGTCGGGACTTGCCGCCCGGCTCGAGCGGCTCGCGGGCGATCTGCCGCAGGACGGGCCGACCGACGCCGTCGTCGCGGACGCGACGCCCGCACTCGACTTGGAGCGGGCGATCGAGGGCCTCCCGGACGGCGCGCGTCACGTCCTCGTCCTGGTCGGCATCTACGGTCACAGCCATGACGAAGCCGCCGAACTACTGGGACTGGCCGCGGGCACTTGCCGCGCCCATTTGCACCGGGCGCGCCGCCTGCTCGGCGAGCGCATGGGTCTCGAGGAGCAGACACGATGAGCCACGAACCCGACAGTCTGCCAGTGCGCCTGGCGCGCCTGCCGCGCGAGATTCCGCCGGAACGCGATCTTTGGTCCGGCATCGATGCGCGCCTCGCCGGTCGGCGACCCGCGTGGCATTTCGGACTCGGCATCGCCGCGGGCCTCGCGATCATCGCGCTGAGCCTGCTCGTGAGTGTCGAGCCGCGCCGACCCGGCGGGACCGAGCTTGCGGGAGCGCGGTCCGCGGCCCCCGGCGCGCCGCCGGTCGCGCGGGAGTCGGGCGCTCGCGATGCGAATTACGAGCACACGCAGGAGACGCTGGAACGTGCCTTCCGGAGCGAACTTCGACAGTTGCCGAAAGCCACGCAGGCGCGCCTGATCCAGGACTTGGACGTGATCCACAAGGCCCGCAGCGATATTCGCGCCGCCTTGGCCGCGAACCCGGACAGCCCGCTGTTGCAAGCCTTGCTCGCCGACACCTGGCAGCAGGAGATGGAATTCTACGCCAACGTGTCCTCCACCCCCGACGCGGCCGGCATGCGCTGGCCCATGTGAACACCACCATGAAGACCCCCATGAAAAACTGTGCCAGCGATCGCCCCACCCGAACGCCCCCCCGAGGGGTCGCCGCGCACTGGGCGCTGCTGTTGATCGTCTGCACAGGGCTGCAGGCGTTCTGCGCGACCGCGTGGGCGGGCGATCGCAGCGTCGACCTGCACAAGCCGGCGGACCCGGAAGGCCAGGTCGAAATCGTGGACGTGTCCGGTCATATCGAGGTGGTCGGCTGGGACCAGGCCGAGATCGCGGTTACCGGCACGATCGGCGAGCGCGTGGAGCGCGTCGATCTGAACACCAATGGCGACCATGCTACGGTCCGCGTCGTGCTGCCCAGCCTGTCGTTTTCCGGCGGCAGCGGCGCCGCGAATCTCGTCGTGCACGTGCCCCGGAAAAGCCTGGTGCGCAGTTCTCTGGTCAGTGCCGCTCTGGAGACCCGGGATTTGGTCGGCGAGCAGCGGCTGCGCACGGTGAGCGGCGACATCAAAGCGCACCTGGTGCGCGGCGGCAGCGTGAACTCGGTCAGCGGCGATCTGCACCTGGTGGCGGACGGTACCGAAGGCCTGGAAATCGAGACGATCAGCGGCGACGTCCACGTCGACGGTTCGATTTCCGCACTGCGCGTCCAGAGCGTCAGCGGCGAGCTCAAGATCCAGCTCGGCACGTTCACGACGGCGCGCATCAAGACGATCTCGGGCGAGGCCCAGTTCGGCGGCTCGCTGGGATCCGGCGGCCGCTTCGAGGCGGAGTCCGTCAGCGGCGAAATCGGAATTCGCTTCGGGGCGACACCGGCCGCCGATTTCGACGTCGAATCGCATACGGGAAGCATCGCCAATTGTTTCGGGCCCGCGCCGCAAACCTCGCAGTACGGCCCGGGCTCCCATCTGGTGTTTCGCTCGGGCGATGGCGCCGGCCGTGTGCGCGTGAGCACGCTGAGCGGCGACATCCGGCTCTGCGATCACTCCTGAGGCGGCGCAGTCCGCGCGTACGCCAGCGTACGGAGACCGGGATCGGCAGACCCTAAGCTCGCGCGGTGCAAAAGACCCGCGCGGCGCCGTTGACCGAACTTTCCGACCACGACTTGCTCGAGCGTCTGCAGCGCAGCGCGTTCACCTACGTCGAGACCTATGCCGATCCCGAAACCGGTTTGGTCGCCGACACCTCGCGCCAGGGTTCGCCGGCCAGCATCGCGGTCGTGGGTTTCGCTTTGTCCTGTTATCCGATTGCGGTGGAAAGGGGCTGGATGACGCGGTCGGAAGCGGCGACCCGCAGTTTGCGGGTGCTGCGTTTCTTCGCCGACAGCGAGCAGAGCGATGCGCGCGACTCCAGCGGCCATCACGGCTTTTATTATCACTTTCTCGACATGCGGACGGGGCGGCGCGTCTGGGACTGCGAGCTGTCGATCGTGGACACCGCGCTGCTCGCGGCGGGCATCCTGCTCGTCGGCCGCTATTTCGCAGACCTCGGCATCGAGCGGGACATACGCACGCTGGCCGACGCTCTCTATCGGCGCATCGATTGGACCTGGGCACAGAACGGCACCGGCGCCATCGCCCAGGGCTGGAAGCCGGAGTGCGGATTCCTCAATTACGGCTGGGAGGGTTACAACGAGGGCACGATCGTGTATCTGCTCGGCCTGGGCTCGCCGACCTTCCCGCTGCCGAAAGCGAGTTTCGCGGCCTGGACCTCGACGTATCAGTGGGAGAATCTGCTCGACGTCGACGTGCTCTACTCGGGACCGCTGTTCACGCATTTGTTCGCGCATGCCTGGATCGACTTTCGTGGCGTACGCGATGCGTTCATGCGCGAGAAGGGCTGTGATTACTTCGAGAACACGCGTCGCGCGATCGCCGTGCACCGGGAATACGGGGCCCGCAATCCCCATGGGTTCGTCGGCTACGATCGCGACCTCTGGGGCATCACCGCCGGGGACGGACCGGATCGGCTGGAACTACGCGTCGACGAGCACGACTTTCGGGCCTACGGCTACATGGCGCGCGGCGCGCCCTATGGACCCGACGACGGCACGCTGGCCCCCTGGGCAATGCTCGCGACCGCCGCATTCGGTGCAGCGGAGGCGCTGCGCGGCACGCGTCGTCTCCTGACCGAGTACCCGGAAGTCTGCCCACAGGACCGCTTCGTCAGCGGCTGCAATCCGAGCTGCCGGCAGGACTCGGGCATCTGGCTTTCGGACGGCTGGTATGGACTCGATCAGGGATTGTTGGTCATGATGATCGAGAATCTGCGGACCGGCCTGCCCTGGAGGTTGATGCGCGAGTCGGTCTATTTGCGCGAGGGCCTGCGCTCGGCCGGCTTCGCGAGCGGCTGGCTCGAGGCATGAGCGCAAGCCTGGATCGCGACGACGCGGTGGTCGCGGCCGAATGGCTGCGTCGTACCCGCCCCGCCGATTGGCGGAATCCGGCACCGTCGGCCCGTTACGACCTCTGCATCGTTGGCGCGGGACCGGCCGGCTCGACGGCAGCCGTCCATGCCGCGCGGCAGGGTCTGCGCGTGGCGCTCGTCGAACGGCGCCAACTCGGGGGCAATTCGCTGAACTGGGGATCGGTGCCGTCGAAAACGCTGATCAACGCGGCGCGCAGCGGCGCCGAGTTGCCGGCCGTGCTCTCGCGCCTGCGCCGGGTCCGCAGCCACATCGCCGAGCACCATTCGATCGAACGCCTGCAAGCGCTGGGCATCGACGTGTTCCTCGATCAGGCGCATTTCGTCGGCACACACGCACTGCGCGTCGGGGCGGTGACGCTTTGCTTTCGCAAAGCCCTGATCGCGACCGGCGCGCGACCGGCGCCCGCGGACATCCCGGGCCTCGCGGACATCGGATTTCGCACGAGCGAGACCATCTTCGACCTCGCGGCATTGCCGCGGCGACTCGGTGTCATCGGCGGTGGCGCGCTCGGCTGCGAACTCGCGCAAGCCTTCGCTGCCCTGGGTTCGAAGGTGACGATCCTGCAGAGACAACCGAAGTTCCTGCCCGGAATCGAGCGTGACGCCGCGGAGATCCTGTCGCGCGCCCTCGCCCGCGACGGCGTGGAGACACGCCTCAACACGGCGGTGCTCGCGGCGCGAACGGCGGACGGATCACGCGTGCTCGACGTGGCCAACAACGAACTGCGCTTCCCGATCGCCGTCGACGAGGTGCTCCTCAGCGTGGGTCGGGTGCCGAACGTCGAGGACCTGGAGTTGGACGCGGCCGGTGTCCTGCGGGATCCGACGGTGGGCGTGCACACCGATGATTTCCTGCAGACCACGAACCCCGACGTCTACGCCGCCGGCGACGTCTGCATGCGCCATCAATTCGCGAACGTGGCCGAGGCCACGGCGCGCATGGCCGTCCAGAATGCCTTCGCCGGCGCACGCGAGCGTTGCAGCGAGCTGTTGATTCCGCGCTGCGCCTATTGCAATCCCGAGATCGCGCAGATCGGCCTGCACAGCTGGCAGGCCCGGGAACGCGGCATCCCGATCAAGAGCTATACCGTCTTCATGGCCGACGTGGACCGGGCGATCACCGACGACCGGACCGAGGGCTTCGTCAAGCTCTACGTGCGCGAAGGCACCGACGGCATCGTCGGCGCCACGATCGTCGCGGCCCGCGCCAGTGAGATGATCAACGAGCTGTCCGTGATCATGAATGCCAAGATCGGCATGCGCCGGCTCGCCGACATCCTGCACACCTACCCCGCGCAGTCCTGCGCGATTCAACTGGCCGCGCGGGCCTTCGTGCGCAACCAGCCGATCATTCCCTTCGAAGGGGGTTTGCAAACCGTGTGATTTTCGCCACCATGGCGCATTACGAACGACTCCAGAGCGCGCATGACGACCGAGGCGATGACCGACCCCTTTGCGCGCGACGCCTTCATCAGCTACGCGAACCAGGACAAGGCGGCCGCCGATGCCGTGTGCGCAAGCCTCGAGAGCCGCGGCTTGCGCTGCTGGATCGCTCCGCGCGACGTGCTGCCTGGCACGCTGTACGCCGATGCCATCGTGCGGGCGCTCAACGGCGCACGGGTCCTGGTGCTGTTGCTGTCCGAGCACTCGGCCGCCTCGCCGCACGTCGGCAAGGAAATCGAGCGGGCGTCCTCGAAGCGCCGGCCGATCATCGCCCTGCGTCTCGATCTGGCTCCTTTGACCCACGCGCTCGAATATTTTTTGAGCGAGTCGCAGTGGGTCGACGCGACCGCGGTCGGCCTGCAGGCGGCGCTCGGCCAGACGGCGGCGGCGGTCCAGGCCTTGCTCGGGCCGGGCGCCGGGCCGCCGGGGGGGCCAGGGCTGAGGACGACTGCGAATTCGACCGCGCGAGCCGCCGCGCCGGCCGCTCCGACGGCGGGCCGTCGTCCCTGGCTCATCGCCGCCGGACTCGCGGCGTTGCTGGTCGTCGGGGCAGCGCTGTGGGTATCCAAGAACGGGCGGCCGGCCGAGCGCTCGGCCGAAGTCCGCGACGGCCAACTCCAGCCGGCGACCGCGACGACGACCCCGGCGGCCACCCCGGTGGTGGACGATCACTCCGTCGCCGTCCTGCCCTTCGAAGACTTGAGCGAAAAAAAGGACGAGGCGTACTTCTCGGACGGACTGTCGAGCGAATTGATCGATCTGCTCGCGAAGGTCCCGGGCCTGCGCGTCACCGCCCGCGTCTCATCGTTCTATTTCAAGGGCAAACAGGCGACGCTCCAGGACATTGCCCGCGCTTTGAACGTCAGCCACGTGCTCGAGG
>Ga0209208_10010440_pt1 | contig 12047 bp, 15 predicted proteins | sample S1TSphfallax_3_FD_187694 | JGI IMG/M metagenome (GOLD analysis project Ga0209208, IMG submission 187694) | Host-associated microbial communities from peat moss isolated from Minnesota, USA - S1T2_Fd - Sphagnum fallax MG (SPAdes) (version 2) | ecosystem: Host-associated > Plants > Peat moss >...
GCATCTCACTTTTGTAAGAAATACGAATCATGTGCATAAACATTTTCAAAAAATGGAAGAAACAATGTGTGCCTCATTTGATACCTCCACCTAAACAATTTATCATCATACATTGGTGATGCACAAAGCTAATCCCTCAAGATCCTATCTTGTTCACACTGCCTTTCTCTCTTCAAATTAGGTTTTCATTCTGGAAGTGAACCTTCATGCTTCATCTTTTGAGTTTCGAAATCAACCCCTATATAATTCATTATGAAAGTGCTCAAAAAAGAGGTCTTCACAATAGTCATCCTCAACTGAGGCTTAAAAATTCTGCTACAATCGTTGTGTCCAACGCTCTATCACTCAAGAGTTGCACAATGGCCGAAGGTCACGGGTTTTATATTGAAAAGGAAGGAGTCACATTATCTCACCTAGGGTTTGCCTTGGTTGATGAATGGTGTCTCTTTGGATGGAAAACATTTTTTCATAAGTGTTGTATCATGAAGGCACTCATTGAATAAAGCTAGCTATACATTATTTGACTTCTGTCATGCTCTTCATTTTCTCTTTCCTTGTTTGGGTGATATTATGGTTCTGTTCTCATTCATATATGAATTTCTGAAATATATTATCCAATGGATAAGCCTTTACATATTGAGATGGTTATGTGTTCTCAGAATGGTGGGTTGGTGTCAAATGTTGCCTTTCTTCTAGATATGTGTTTTTATGTTTTTTGGATTCCTAGGATGTAATTCAAAGTGTAGATTTTGAAATGACAATCATGCTAGGGTCTATGACAATCAATGTTTGGTGTTGACAAGTATTGTAAAGATATTTGAATTTTCTAAAAACATTTCATTTTTGGTCTTTTTAATATTTCAAAATTTTAAAACTATTAAGAACCTACGTACTTATTTCGTATCTTATTACTAACTAAAATTAATCCTTATATTTAATTTTATGCAGGTATGTTTCCAAAAAAATAACCATAAAAAACTTTTTTGCCTTACATTTGTCTCTTGCACAATAAATATAAAAAAGTTATATCCAATATAAAAACTCAAGAAAATTTAAAATGAGGTTTAAACAAAATATTTATGACAAAGTGAAAAAACAACAACAAATTTTTTTTTAACCTTACGATCAAGCTTGGAACTCAAGATATGAATTATATGAAAAATGGACAATAGAAGTTTGTTCCCTTTTTTAAAAAATGCAAGGTTGTGCAATTTGTGAAGTTGTGAAGCTCATTAATAAGAAAAAACATTACATAACAAATACAATAATACACCATAGAAACAAAATGGTTGCACACCATACACAATGGCAAATGTCATGATGGCAACTTACACAACTTGCAATGATGGAAAACTCATGTACATTTGCAACAAATGTCATTCAAACCAAAAAAAACCTCAGAATGCAACATATGTAGTGTACCAAGCACCATCATACATGGCCACATTGCTTTCTACACACCTAGTCCATGTGCAATTATTATCTTTTTTCAATATTACATTACAGATGCAATTGCAAAATTGAAGTTTCACCATATGTCAAATAATAAAAAATAACTTATTGAATAGTCCTTTATTAAGTTGGGATGGCATCTTGAATCACAATTTTTCATGCAGAAAAAATGGGTACCTTATTAAGACCATTACTATCACAAAATATGCAATCAAATCCTTGGTTTCAAACATACAAAACCATATTTGAACAACCACATTAAAAAAGTAACATGTGCATCCTCATTCCAAATGCGATACAACATATAATTGAAAAACAAGTTACATAAAACATAACATTTCCAAACATGGACATTCCGGAACCAATATATAACCTAACCCTTTTATTTGACATGTGAATTCACAATACATCCCCAAGATTAAGAAATTACATAATTGAACATGTGGAAGAACCTAAAACAAATAAAGAACAACAACAATATGAAACAATAGTCATAAGAGAAACCACATTGAATATAAAAAAACAAAGCTTGTCACTTGAAATGGCATTATTTCCTTTTTTAGTCCCACATGGACATGGATCTTATGATGGTATTATATCTTTTAATGAATATTTAAAATAAAAAATGACTACTTTATTTTCACCTTTTACATTATAGAAGCCATACTTACTTCTTATGTATGATCTACCTCAACCGTTACAATTCATTAAAAAAACTTCAAAAACATGCCTTGAAAAATATATGAAGACATGTAAAATACAAAACCCAAAAACAACTAAACAAGACAGCATTAACAAGTTGTTAAATACAATCCTCCTACAAACATACAAGGCACTCTTCAATGGCACAAAATACAATTACAAGATCTTTTATGCATGGTTGAACAATTTGGCTTGCCACATTTTTTTATAACATTGACAATTGATGAAATGAGTTCATTACATTGGGAACAAATTATTGATATTGAAATGTTTGTAAAACACTTACATACATCATTATATTAGAAAGATTGCCCAGTGGAATGTGCCATACTGTTCCATACAAGGGTCAAAAAATTCATGCAACAACTCTTATTATCATCACAACATTTACTTGACACTATAAAAGAATATGTAATACATTACAAAATTCAACAACTTGGTTCACTTCATGCACACATCATTCTTTGGGTTGTAAAAAATGACATTGAAAATATCACAAATGAAATTATTGCTTTTATTCTTGCAACATTTGATGAAAAAAAAATAAAAAATTTATACAATCCACGGATGGGATGCAAAACACACTTTACAAAATTGTAATGAAAAAACAACTTCACACATGTGGAAATAGATGTGTCTTAAATAAATCTAGAAATCAATAAACATAGTTTTTCATTCAATGCACAACCAGATCAACAATTTAAACTTAACAACTACACTAATCATTGGGAATATCATCATCCAAAATATGAAGATTGCAATGTTGTGCCATACCATGCATCATTGCTTCTTTTATGGGGTGCTCACCTCAACATCCAGCACACTACTCCTTCATATTGGTCTTATTACCTCTAAAAATATACCACAAAATGTGAACCATATGGAGCATTGAATTTCAACCACAAAAATGCAGAACATTTAGGTTTACAAAATGTTTCAGAAGTGCAACTTCAATTCATATCCTCCCTTGAAATTAACAAACTTGTTTCTCCTATAGAAGTTGCACTCACATGTTTATAAATACACCTGGGCCCTCTGTCTCCTTCCTGTCTTTCAACAATCTGCAGTCCAGAATTGGATGTTTCCTATTAAGAAATGCTTGAAGCAGCAGTTTGCAGCAGCATATTCACATTTCCAACCAATAAGATTTCAATCTGGAACCTTGTGTCATTTGTAGGTCTTATCTTTTTTGTGCATGCGGGCACTCCATGGCTGGTGCAATTGAGAGAGGAAGATCGTGATGATCCCCAGTCATGTTGGCATTTGCATGTGGCCTCATGAGCTTGGAGGAATCAGTAGTGGCACTGTACGTTTATAGGCCAGTTGTTGTCTGCTCACCTTTGTGCCTCTTGGTAAATCCACAAACTTAGCTTCATCTTTTTGTTTTGAGGATTCTGAACAACAAATCTCATGCAGTTGGGCAGAGAAAAAAGCATTCAGGAAGAAAACAAAAACATTTTTCAGTCCTTCATGTTATCAAAACTTCAGTCTTTCCTTGAGAAATCCAAAGGCATCTTGTTTGCTACCTACAACACCTAGTATGAAAATGAATCTCATGCAGTTGGTTCAGAAAAGAAAATAGCATTCATCAAGAAAACATGTTTGATCCTTCATGTCATCAAAAATTCAGTCCTTCCTTGAGAAATCCAAAGAGCATCTTGTTTGCTACATCTAACACCTGACATGATACTGAATCTTGTGCAGTTCAGAAGAGAAAACAGCATTCAGGAAGAAAAACATTTTTGGTCCTTCCATGTCAAAACTTCCATCTTTCCTTGAGAAATGCTAAAGCATCTCATTTGCTACCTGTAACACCTGACATGATATTGAATCTTCTGCTGCTGTTTGGAAGAGGAAAAACACATTCAGGAAGAAAACATGTTTGGTCCTTCATGTCATCAAAACTTCAGTCCTTCCTTGAGATATCCAAAGGCATCTTGTTTGCTACTACCCATAACATCTAACATGATCTTTCACAATTCTGAGACATTTAGAAACTGATTCTAGGTGAAGATGGACCTTCTGAACTCCCTTTACTGAAGAGAAAACTTTGCAAAGATAGATATCTTTCATACTTTCTGCAGTCAATTTCTGGCACCACCTCTCCCACATGACACTACACCATCCTTATCATGCAACATTGATGGCTTCAACAGATGAGAAGCATTTTGCCTCCCGGTCTCAGCCTCAGTAGGCACTGCAGAAAGAATAGTTTGTTTCTCACTTTTGGTTCAAGCTGCATTCCATAAGAGCATCATCTCAGAAACCCTGCAAAGTCTCTGCACACGGAAAGAGACTACCATAACCAAATCTTGAGAAGTCCTTAACAGCAGAGCTATCCAAAGATCTGAGAGCGTTGGAAAACATGTGAACTACAGTTTTGCATTCCTATTGCAACAGTAGTCCAGAAAGGAAGTAGAGTTCAGTGATCAAAGAGGCTTTACAATGTCTACTTTTGCACAAAGTAGTCCCGTATGAAGACATGAATCAAGCTCTAGATACTACAGCCTTTCCAAAAAAATGGATTTAATTCTGAAGCTCACAATTACTTACATGCAGAGCTACAAACTGCAGATGCTCCAACTTTGCATCTGTATCATTGATGCAATTTGTTGGGTGTAGCACTACATTGGAACCTTCATTCAGGCAGTCTGTTGCCTGGGTGCTTCTCATGATGAAGAAGAGGGAATCAAGCTCTTTGAATCTACTAATTTGCCCAATTCACAGACTCCTCATTTGATGAGGGAAGAAGAGCTTGCAAAACCTTGGAAACAAACTAGATTAATGTTACAATGTACCATGCTATCTGCCAAACCTTGCTATAACCTGGATGCTGGCTTCCACGGACATCCTCCTTCAAAAGCTTGGTGCAAAACATCCTCCATTCGCTTCACCAGCAGTATCTGTTAAGATATTCCTCCACCACATGAGAAACACCAGAGACTTACAAGCTAAGACATAGATAAACAGTACCATCACAACTAACTTCGGAATGAGCTGCTACATCACAGTTTGGTTCTGCAACACATTTTCAACAAGAATTTCCTGCAGACTTTGATATAGTCAGAGAGTTTTGATTTCATTTAAGCTGAGAAAACTTGCCTCCATGTTGGCAATGATGGCAGCAGGCACCTCTTGTAGATCTTTTCTATTACGGTCTGGCAGTATCACTCTCCTTATGCCACATCGATGTGCTGCTAGTATCTGTGAAACCAGTAGATCTCAGGAACAAGACTATTCACTTTGTGTTGAGCAAGAACTGCTTGAGTGTCTCAGTTTTTTTTCTAATAAGCAGTTACAACACTTCTTCTACTCTTGCATTGAAGAACCACAAAAGACTAAGAATTGGTGGCAAAAACTGCAACAATGTAGGCACAGAAAACTAGGTTGTGTTTCAGTTTATCATTTCACTTCATTGCTATTTTACACCTGCATGAGAGGAGAAGAATGGCTGACAATCAAACTGAAATCATGAGTAGCAAATGGATGAAGATGTAAAAATAGATTAGTTCTTGGGACAAGAATAACCAAGACATGGAAGCATGTAGCCTGTCAAGTACCTTATCCTTGATGCCACCAACAGGAAGAACCAGCCCTCGCAGAGTCATTTCACCAGTCATGGCTGTATCAGCCCGTACACAGCGCTTCCCAAACAGGGATACCAAGGCAGTAACTAGCGTCACACCTGCTGATGGACCATCTTTTGGAACAGCTCCAGCTGGAAAGTGGATATGGATGTCACGGTCTTTGAGTAGGCTCCCTGCTTCAGCCATCGGCAACTTCAGCTCTGCAGCTCTAGCTCGAACCTACACCAAACAGGCATGATTGTTAAATCTGAATCCAATCAAAAGCATGGACCTTTGAGCTTATATGCCTCAAGCTTGAAGGAAATATTGCACAACACTGTCTATATCCTCACAAACTTCAAAGCCAGAAAGTGGGGAGCATGTTTTAAGATGTTTTCAGAGTTTAGATTGTCTCACCCAGGTCAGAGCAATTTGCGCTGATTCTTTGATGACATCTCCCAGTTGTCCTGTCAAATGTAGATCCCCCTTTCCAAGCATTGTTGAAGCCTCCACAAACTGAACCTCACCACCAACTATTGTCCATACTAAACCTACTGCAACACCTGGAGTTGCAACTCGCTCAGCTGCTTCCTTCCCATCAAACTTGGGTGGCTGCATATCCACAGACCACTTGTCACATACTCAAAGAGTCTTAGCACATCCCGGGATTGAAACAACACCAAACAACTCCATCCAGACAAGTTAGATATATATATACAAAGTCAAGTAAAAAGGTTTCATCTTCAAGAATGAAAGATGATGGGTTAGTAGAGCTTTACCCCGAGCACTACTTCAAGCATTGCCTCATCAACAATCATAGGCTCTAGATCCATCAAGGCACTGGCAACTTTTTGACCACTAATGCCCACAGCCTCTACTTCCATTTCTACGTCCCCTCCTTCCCCAAGCCCTCCTCCACCTCCCCAATGATCCATCAGTTGTGATGCCTCTGGTGTCATGTCCCTTGTCACCTTCATTGACTGCTCGCTCTCTGCCACTTTAACTGCTGCTGCTCGAGCAAGTGCTGCCAAGTGACGCTCCAAATTCCGCACCCCTGCTTCTCTGGTGTATCGCTGAATTATGAGCTCAACCATTGGCTTTACACATCCCAACAATGCCAGTGTGAACTTAAATATCCTTCCATGAGGTCAAACCTATCTGAGCTGGGCAGGATGCCAGTTACTGGTGAACCACTTCTTGATAAACCCAGACACCAATACTTGAAGCCCACAAGCCTAATAACTTCAATGATCTAATGAGCATCTCTCATAGTGGGACATCAGGTAAACTCAAGTAATAGGTGAGCTGTGATTGTCGCCAAGGTCACAAACACAAAACCTAATTAGTGCTCAATCCATCAGTATCCTCCTTTCACTATGATATAAATCCTCTGAACTCAGAAAGACAATGGTACAAACTCAAAGGTGATGCTCATCTCACCTAAAACTCAATGAAAAAAGAGAGACCAGGACTGCATCAGAATACCTCAGGAATTTGTATGTGTCTGTTTGTGACACCATGCTGCTCAAGGACACGGGGTATAAGATGTCGAGTAGCAATACACAACTTCTCTTCAGGTGTGTAACCAGGCAGCTCAATGACCTCCATTCGATCTAAGAGAGGTGCTGGCATGGTCTGAACTCTGTTTGCAGTTGCAAGAAATACCACCTTCGATACATCAAATGGCACATTGAGGTAGCTGATTGCAATTTGAGTTAAGCTCAATCCAACTTTTTAAGATAAAAAATCACATGTAGATACCAGAAACTATGACAAATCATTGTGCAGAATATGGAACAGGATACTGATCATTGAATGTCTTGTTTTGTTCAGGATCTAGAACTTCAAGCAGAGCTGCAGCTGGATCACCACGGACATCAGCCCCTGTCTTGTCTATCTCATCCAATAGCATTACAGGGTTGTTTACCCCAACTCTCTGCACCCATAAACCTCAATGAAGCATCATTAGCTCTCAAAACACATCGAAAATTGTAACATCCTATGCCTGTCACAGATTACAAGCTACAAGAAACATAAACCTACCTTGATGCCCTCAATAAGTCGGCCTGGCATGCTTCCTATGTATGTTCTGCGATGCCCTCTGATGTCAGCCTCATCTTTCACCCCACCAAGTGATAAGCGAATGAACCGCCTCCCTAGTGCTCCAGCAATTGATGATGCCAATGAGGTTTTGCCCACTCCTGGTGGCCCCACAAAGCAAAGAACTGGTCCTCTAGCATCTGGCTTAAGCTGTCAAAAATCCAAAAGTTTTTGAACTTTCAGCCTCATCACAAAATGAAAAGAACTTGAACCAAACTTCCCATTCTAGACAGTATAAAAAGTTGCTTATATCAGAAACAGATAATAAAAAACAACAATCCTGCAACCACAAGTTAGAGCAAATAACATGGAAGAGACCTTGCGGACAGCCAGATATTCGATAATGCGCTTCTTCACTTTAGCAAGGCCATAGTGCTCACTGTCTAGCTGCTCTTTTGCAGCCACCAGATCAATCTCCTGCTCCTCACTGCTGATTTGCCATGGCAGCTCTGCTAGCACCTCTAAATAAGTGCGGGAACCACCATAACCTGGTTGCTGTGGCTGCATCTTTCTTAATCGTCTGTATCAAGTGTTCCATTAGTTGTGATCCATCACCTTAACAGGAATACAAAATGCTCAATAAAGCAGTCTCTGAAACCCCAAACAATACATAAAAATAATACCTACATTGTAACAGAGCACAGACCTGTTCATGACATGTTACTTCTCAATTCAGCTGACAAGCATTCCAGATTCAATTCTTTTCAGGTTACAAGTTTACATTAACAACCTAGACTGGCAAGAACAACCTTGAGTTGCAGACAATCCATGTTGTTAGTGATAGCTTCAAGAACTGAATTACCTGAGCTCCCTTTGAGCATGCTTCCAAACATTGGCAGGCATGCCAACACTTTGCATCTTTCTTTCTAGCGCAACAACATCATCTTCATCATCATCATTATCCCCCAGCTCGTCTGTTATGGCCCTTATCTGTTGAATCAGCTTTTGTCATTCTCCTTGGTTGTTCTAGCAGCTATATACTGCACATGTAATGATCTATACTGCAACTGCATGCAGCTTGACTACAAATCAGATAGAGCATAGCTGAGGCTCTATACCTGCTGTCGAAGCACAGATTTTTGGGACTTAGATAATTGTCCTTCCACCTTCGATGATATTTTCTCTGCTACTCTGAGAGCCTGTGCAAAACACCCAAACAAGCCACTTTCTTAATTTTTCAATTCAAAGCCATCAGTTGGAAGAACAGACATTTACAAATAATCTGTACAGAAGAGAAGAACACCTGAACATGTCGAGTGATGATCTCAATAGCCTTTGAAAGGCGCTTTCGAAGGTCTATAGCATCAAGCATGGCAAGGCGCTTGTCAAAACTCCCCTCAAAGCTGGCAACAAAAATGTCCGCCAACCTGTGTGCTGCTGCAGTCTCCAGCAGCAGCTTGGTAGACTCCAGTGTCTTGTGCTTCTGATAAAATAACAGCATACAAAAAACATCTGATAAAGCCAATGGTGAGTCTCAAGCTTCCAATCCAAACATACATCCCAGCACACAGAATCCTATTCTGCAAACGCTCCTAATGGAAAACTCTGCAGCACACCAGGCAGGTAGAAATCTGTACAGTCCTTTCCCATAAATAAACACAAGAGTAAGGTGAGCTTCACAATGCAAAATTTGGAATGCATACGAGCAGAAAAGTAGTAAGCACCTGCTGAAGAAGAGAGATTAAATCTCCTGCCACAGATTTGAACTGGCGTGCAAGTACTTTTACCTCAGGATCACTCTCAGCCTGTTCCATCTCTAGACCGAAAATGACAATCACCCCAAACCATGCCCCAACACAACACACTCAGCCTTCCACTTTCTGCTTGGTAGACATATCTTGTATTCCTGTTCTTGACAACAGAGCAACAACATTGACATGCGCGAAGTACAAGGCAAGATAAACCAGATGATCAGTGGGTTTACAAACCCTAATTTTGTGGAGGGTTGATAGCAAACATTGAAGTACCAGATTTGGTATAATCAAGCTGTGTCACATGAGCAGTGTTGTACAAGTCACATGCATTTAACGCTTGCACACCAAATCGGCACCATCCTTCAAGAATCACTGTGTATGTCACACGGCCAGTCACCTTCTCCATGTGCTGCTGTAGCGCAAGCGCTCTGGCTGCAACACCCCTGATCCAATAATTCCATAAAATAAAGCATCACTCTACTTTCACTCAAAGAGAGAGTTTTAGTGATGTTCTATCCCAGTACTCTAACACAACATTAATGAAATCATACCTCAGAGCCCCACAGCAATGTTTGTGACAAAAACTCAGGAAAGAGAAGGTACCTTGGATGCCAGTGAATTCTCTCACCAGCTCCAGTTGGTTGGTCCAGAGGGGGTTGTAAACCTGAAGGAACTCGTGCTGCCCCAGAACTCTCTCTCCCCCCACCTCCGGTTGCTATACCTGCACCAGAGAAACACCTTCAATAAGTTCAATACTATGACAACGCCTTAATGGTCTGTTCTGTAAAAGCTCTGATGGCTGAACCAGGTCACCTCAAATCTGCTTGAAAATGAGGAAAAACCTCCAGCAGTTGAAATTCTCCCATCACAGAAGTTTTAAATCGGTTATGCATTAGACAAAGGTTCTTACCTTCCACTAGAGATTGGAATCCAGAGACTCTTGGAGATAAAGGAGTTTTTAAATCAGTTATGCATTAGACAAAGGTTCTTACCTTCTGGTATAGACTGCAATCCAGAGACTCTTGGAGATAAAGGCTGCTCAGAAGCCTGACTATCATGCATTGGCACAACTCCAATCAACCCCTCAAGGTCTTTCTTTTGCCATAGCTCCCGCTCCACCAATCGCACACTAAACACACAAAACACCTCCTTAACAATTGACGATCACACACAGAGTGCACACAAACAGAGCATATCACATCATAATAAAAATCCATACAGGACAATGTCTCATGACCAAATCTGAGATACCAATTGCATATCACTAGACTAGAAGCTCGCAAAGACAAATGACACAACCTCTCGAATCAGCACAATGGACCACAAAAGTAGGAACAAGCCAACAACATGGCCACCTTGCAAATGATCATGAGTTCAAAATCCCGCAAAGGCACAAGTACTATCATAGCTATAACATGGTGATATCATGACTAATGTGAAATATAGGATTTAAGGGGGACTTCAGAGAGTCTTTGAGGGGAAGAATTGGACACAAAATCAGTCTTTCCAAAGGCATCATCATCCACTTTCAAAACCCTAGCAATAATAATCCTCAGACGAACTGTAAGTTGTGACCAACACTATCTCCTCCTCCTACTGCTACTCGTACTCCTCCTGGCAAAATCCCAGTACAAATTCAAGAATTTGGATAGGAAATTCTGCAAAGGTAACCACTTTCCCTCTCCCTCTCTTGATACTTCAATTGCATGTGTGTGTGTGTGTGAGAGAGAGAGAGAGAGAGAGAGAGAGAAAAGAAGAGAATTTGAGAATTTGGCAGACAGGATGGAGGACGTTCTCGCGCAATTCCGCAAAATTCTCTCAAATTCCAGCGACCAAAATACACCAAGCCCCCTCCCCCAGGCACCCAAAAAGGGGGGAAAAAGAAACTACAAGAAGAAGAAGAAGAAAGGAAGGCGCATTTACTCGGCAGCTGAAGTGCAACGAATGCCGATCACGGCACCGGGAAGGAGGACCTTATTGCGGAAAGGAAGAATGGCGATGGTGGAAGGCAGGTCGAAGTGCTCCGCCATCGCTCTCTGCTCACAGGTAACGCACGTTGAGAAAAACAAAAAGAACAGGTAGAAAAAACAGGGTACCTAGTTACGGGAAGGAAGCCGCAAAAACACGCTCCCAAAACAAACCCAAACACACACACGGCAAAAGGCACATGTTGGTAACACTGAGATCATCGATGGGCAAATAAGCCTTTTTTTTTCCTTGGAGTGAATTTAATCCAAACAATCAAAGTTGCTAATGGCTTATCCACCCCCTGATCTTTAGGGCTCAGGTTTTAAAGTTCATGGGCTAATTTCAAAATCTCTCCTGGAGAAAGATGACCATCACCTGGCTCTTCACAATGTGAAGCTTTGAAAACTCCTCCCATTGCATTCAAATAATGGTTTAGTATTTACTACTTCATGGTCTCTTTCCATTAGGCTGTGTGATCATAACAACCTAATGGAAAGCCACTGACATGGGGCAGGCTGTGTGTAACCCTGATCTTAACAACCTAATGGAAAGCCACTAACATGGG
>Ga0209208_10010441_pt1 | contig 12047 bp, 17 predicted proteins | sample S1TSphfallax_3_FD_187694 | JGI IMG/M metagenome (GOLD analysis project Ga0209208, IMG submission 187694) | Host-associated microbial communities from peat moss isolated from Minnesota, USA - S1T2_Fd - Sphagnum fallax MG (SPAdes) (version 2) | ecosystem: Host-associated > Plants > Peat moss >...
CTAACCTCTGGATATGAGCAATTTGCTAACTGCAGATTTGACCATGATACAATCTTGTTGACAACTTTGTTTAAGTAGGTAACCCAAATAGAGGAAATTTCTAGTAATGTAGTGCAATCTACACTCTAGCCCACATGATAACATATGTGTGACTAATGATTCCAACCTGACAAGGGCTTTAAAACCTTGGAGCATGGGTCTTGAAGCCAGGTACAAAAGCTTTTGCAGCAGAACTGTGACTAGTTTTCAACAAGTTCTGGTTCAATCCACCGTCCATTCTCCTTGATCAACTCAATGAGAGCATCAGTAGCTTTCTCCATGGCAATACCTCTCTTCACCACTTCCTGCAAAAACAAGTAAAATGCTCTTCACTGACATTGCCATTCCACAACAATGTACAGAAACAAAACTGAATTGACAAGGAGAACGACGGGAGATTGCATCATGAATTGAGTGAATTCACACATGAGAGAGTGGACAAACCTTGCCAACATAGAGATCAATTTTTCCTGGAGCACCACCAACATACCCAAAATCGGCATCCGCCATCTCTCCAGGACCATTCACAATGCAACCCATAATTGCAATCTGCAGTTTCAAAAGTGCAATGCTATGAGTGATATCTGAAAGCAAGGGTGATCTATGGACTACCTACAGTGCATTAAGCTTGGAGCTATTTCTGAACCAAGGGAAAACATGAGCATCAGTGAAAGAAGGACCCTGTCAGCCAAGACCGCAGACTCATCCTGAACCACCCATTTACTATGAGAAAAACAGCATCTAAAACAAAAGCCTACAATCCCAGCATCTGAAAATCTGGACAGAAGGCAAACATACCGCAACACCAGGCAAGTGTGCTGTTTTTTCACGGATCTGTGCACTGATTTCTTGGAGGTCAAAGAGTGTGCGCCCACATGAAGGGCAAGATACGTACTCCTGCACAGATTGAATACATGCAGAACAATGTCATTATTCTATGGGGAGATGCCTCTACATATGACAACAAGAAGACATACCACAAAATTTTAACATGATTATGAAGTAAGATTTCTACCTTACAACAACAAAACACAGAACTTCAAGGAGAGGACAAGTAGCTGTGCACAATGAACAAAGGAGGATCTAAAACATTGTGAACAATTCTTAAGATGCTGTTCTGTCTCTTATTCACTTTGTTGATTTTTATTCATGAAGGATGGTCAGTTTCATTTACATTTGATCATATAGAAAGACTGCACCAGATAGTGATAGTTCCAATGTAGAGTTCTGAATGTGACTCCTTCACATGAGATGATGAGATTTAAAACGTGCATAGCAGGCTTCAAATACCTACCGTTTTTGTGTTACGCATGCGACACCCCTGAAGCATACCAAATGCAGTTGTTCTCAAGAACTCGAAATCTTGATCTTCTGCCTCCAGCAAAATTCCATCTCCAAAGCCATCAACCAACAAAGCACCAGCTTCACTGCCTGCCCTGATCACCAGATCATCTCTGCAAAAAACGAAAGACCCACCTCTGTAGAAAGCAGCACACCATAACCAGCATTTACCCACAGCCATAACCTTGAATGAAAGGGTCAAACAACCTAGTTTCAGAGCTATGAAATTCCACAGGACTTTCAACAAGGATTGGGCTATAATGTTCAATCCAAATGATAGTTAAGTGGAGTACCTCTGGGTGCTGGCAGAGAACTTCAGATGATGAATAACTGGGAAATGTAGATTATTTGACTCCAAATACTCAAACAACCTGCATCACGCCACAAACATCAGAGGTCAGATCCAATTGGCACTTGAAGATTCCATTCCATAGGAAACAAAAGTAATCTCCTCCTCTTATGTATGCTCCATCATGACTGAAACTAACAGATGATATGACCAAAAACCTACCTGCGGGAGGCATGTACACGGCTTGACTTCTTCTCATCCTCAGGTAAGTATGCAAGCAGCATAATGGCATCCACAGTTTTTAGTAAGTCCAGCTGCTCTTGTGGTTCATCACCTCGTAATGTTACTGCAACACGTGCACCTGAAACAAAAGAAAATTTGAAGTTCAGTTATTGGACAACGTAACTAGTTTGTTTAGCATTGGCAGGACAAGAGTGAGCTCTAACCTGTAGGTAGTTTCTTGTGGGAACTAGAGGCTATGTCATCCAATGTGAGAACAGAAATAGCATGAGGAAGTGGCTTTGCCAGCTGCTCTGCTAGTGGAGTCAGAACTCCTAAGCCAACATCCGTCAACCTCTTCACTGCCAGCCTCTGCACCACAGATTTACCATCAACACATCAAAGCTAAGATCTTGCAAATCTTAGTCACAGACAAGTAAAGGTGCCACAATATATTAGTGACTAAGGTGTCAAAACTCCAGTTGACTGCAATCTTCACTACATCATAGTACAAAAAAATGGGGTCTCTAGCTACAAGCACTTACTGCCTCCCTATTTTCCACTGCTGGAAGCTCATTCAAAAGAATTGTGTCTACTGTTGCCAGATCCTGCATAAACCAACAGACTCAAGAATTAAGTTTCCTTCTCCAATACATATTAGAAGACTACAAGCAGCAGACAACCAACAACCAAATTGACATGCTTGAACTGATAACTAACCACAAGAATATGGTAAAATCATACAGTACAAAAGGAAATACCTTGTAGGGCATGCCAATAATGAGCTTGGTTGCCAATGCTCTGTAGAGAGTTTCTGGTGCCTGCAGTCATATAAGGAGACACTTAACTAAATACTGGGGAAATTTTCTCCCTTTAATGCAAGCACACTCATTCTCATCAATCATGAATCAATCACCCACAACCCCAGATCAACCAATATGCAGAGTATCAAACAAAAGATTTAAGTAGGCAGCAGTTTGGTTGCAGCTTGAACAAACAGTTGAACAAACTTGTAGGGAGGTCATCACCTTCAGTTGGTCAAGGGACACAGACATCAAAACTGAGCCATCTCGATGAAGCACACCCCTATAGTCAATCTCATCTCCCTGTCAAGTGCAGATCCTGAATGGTGTGAATATGCCATGTGACACAAACAAAGTTGCAAACCTAAACAGAATATCCTCTTATCATGGTAACTCCCTCATACAATCAAATGCAAAGTTGTACACTTCAAGCATGCAAAAAACATTAATTTCATTGTATTGTTGTTATTGAGTCAAGCTGTTTGACTTCTCCTGAGAATGCTAATCTGGATGTAAGTACAAAAGATGAGTACAAACTGAAATGGTGGGGTCCACTCACCTACCCTATAATTGTATAGTACTTCTTGGACACATGCCACACTCATTTAACAGACCTGTTCTTTGCTGGTAATGTTACTGGATGTTCCAATGTAAAAAATTTAAACATCTGAAGATTCCCTCAACTCCAACAAAGGAAGAACACTAACCCTACACTCAACATAGTAAGTGTCACAAGCAATCAACTAATGATTCCAAATATTGGTGCTAGACAATAGACAAAGACCCTCCCTGAACTCTGTGACATTGAAATCCTCTCTACCATGAGGCCCAGATTGAAATCTTGACTTTGGGGTCTACCTGTGTACTTTGGATGACTGCCATGTTGTAAGTCTCAAATGTTTCAAAGCAAAGGCTGAAGCCAAATTTGGCTTGGATGTCAATACTGGGAAATCACACAGTTGTTGGACGAATATACAATGAGAATTCCAGAAAATTTCTGAAAGAATCCTACAAGTTATTGAACCAAGTACCCACCTCCTTCTGCAAAGGTAGCTGGCCAGTTCGGCGCTGAAAGTCAAAATACCGACGATGCTTTTCTTGGAATTCAGGCTGTTTGCATATCACACAAAGGCACACATATTTTAGATTGCTAAGTTTATTTTTGTCACAACAACTAACTCCACAACAAATCATACAGTACCAAGGTTTGTCCAGTGCACAGGACAATGTTCAACTGAAAGATGTCTAGAGCCAAAGATGGACTCACCACTCCCTTCTGCTCCTTGGTGATTTTCATCCCTAAGTTGGCAAGTTTTGTGCAAGGATCAATCTCATGCTCTGGCTCTTCTGTTAGTGACACGCGGATTGTATCACCCAAACCATCCTGCAGACCAAGAACTGTCATTTGAATTGCACCAAAAAAATCATATAGTATCTTTTCCAGCAGCTACTTAGAACAAAACAATATATGACCAAAGAGCAAGAGACAGAGAGCTCTTAGAAAACCATTCTGAATGTATTAGTTTGTACACTAGTGTAAACTAGTGTATTTCTACAACTTGGATGCATATATCACAACCCACTGCTACAAAAATGAAAACAGTGCACAGAATCAAACCTGCAAAAGTGCACCAATGCCTATGGCTGACTTCATGCGGCCATCTTCACCCTCCCCAGCCTCAGTGACACCCAAATGCAGAGGGTAGTCCCAACCATTCAGGTACATCTCTGAAACCAGTAGGCGGTAAGCTTGTACCATCACAACCGGGTTGCTGGCTTTCATTGAGAACAAAAAGTTGTGGAAATCCAGTTTGCGACATATGTTGGCAAACTCAAAAGCTGACTCCACCTGCAGTCAAGAGGCTTATCTAGATTTCAAAATGCGGATGGAATACCCACTTCAAACCAAGGAGTCTCTAACCAAGAAGATATCAACAAGATAGTAGCTCTATACAAAACTGTGCCAATCTTCAACAGATTCAGTCACCTGTCTCGTGGACAGCTGGATGTTGTTCAACCCTCCTCATATACAACTGATATCCTTGCTGGAGACAAAAACTGGGAAATCAAAGGAGGAATGGGAAAATGGAACTTACCATGCCCCTAGGAGAGTCACCATAGTAGCTCATGATTCGGTCAGACAAACTTCCATGGTTGGTGCCAATTCGAAGAGCCCGTCCATACTTCTTGCACTTCTCCACCAATGGTGCAAACACCTGACAACACAAAAAGGGCCCATGTGACTCCACTTCCCAGTGTCTTGCTGGCTCCACAACTTGTTAAAGTCAAACAACTATAAACCTCTGAGAAGGAAGCACATGGACCTGTTCAATGTGTTCAAGTTCTTCTTGATAATCCTCTTCTGTGTACTCCAATTTCTCAAATTGAGCACGCCGATCAGCTACACAATTACAACAGTTCAAATCATCACATACTCTGTTTGATTGCAATGCAAGCAAACCATGAAACAAGAAATTTGCATGAAGTTCCAGTATTAAGTAGATAAATTCTTCCCTACTGCCAAAATAGCAGTAAACTGGACTCCTGACCTAACTAGTAGCATGACCAACAACGATTTGCCAGCAATGTGCTTGAAGAATCTGACAACCTCAAAGAAACTCAGCCAAATCATCCACCAGCAAAACACTCACCAAAGTTGCCAGGGTTGATGCGGATCTTATCAAAGCATTCTGCTACTTTCATGGCAATTGGAGGTGCAAAGTGAATATCTGCAACCAAAGGTATGGTATACCTGCAGAATTCAAACAACATTGAGCTCCTGAAGAATACCATTAATGAGAAGTCACTAGAACAAGTTTTTTGTTTCCTCCAGCAGTTTGTATGTTTTGAGAATTCAAACAGAACCCATTATACCATAACACTGTCCATCAACACTGAAAGCCAGGGCACACTGAGGCTCTTAGAGAGAAAGAATTGATGAGCCAGTGCAAACATTCAGTCACTCACCCCTTTTGTACAAGAGTGTTCTTAATATCAAAGCAAGCATCTGCTTCTTTCTTTCCCTGCACAGTGATCCGCACAATATCACATCCCCTGTCTGCTATCCTCATCACCTGCAAACAAACCAGATAGAAACCAAGACCAATCAGACATGCATGCAATATCTGTGATGCCAACCACTGTTTTGCCCATTGACAATGCCCTTGCTAATATCAACCAGGATATGAAGAAGCAAATTCAGAAAGGGAATTGACAAAGTAGATGGTACACCTGCTCCACAGTGGCTTTCACGTCTTTTGTGTCAGTCGTGGTCATTGTCTGCACTCGAATAGGATGTTCACTGCCCACGGTCACATCACCAATATGTATCGTCCTGGTTTTGCGCCGAACAGGCTTGTAAACCGACTCACAGTACTTCTGCCGCGGCACTGATTTCATACACGCGTCAACTCAGAGACGAAGAGAGCAACAATGAGAGCCCAATTCTACAAGATTTAAGACTAGGTTTCCGAACAAATAATGGATTGCTTCCGAGACCAATTCGTACCTCCCTAGCAGTAAAGCATATGCCAGAAGAGACTTCGAGTCTGCAAAAATGAGCCAAGCCTTAATGCAGCAAAAGCATGCCCATAGATGTAGTAGCAGGTGGCAGGAAAAGCAAGAAAAACCTCACCTAGCAATTGGCTTCCTTTGGACGCCGGCTCCATCTCTGCCACTTCAGGTAAGGCATTCCGAACACCTGAAACGCGACGCAATTTCTCTCCGCGTCGTGGCACCGGCCTCATCAGCCCCCCCTTGCCACCCGCCACCATAAACGATTGCCGCAGACATCCCGGCAACGAGTCCACATTCTTCAGGCTCGAAAAACAAGTCGGAACATTCGCCACAGCTTGTCCCAACGCTACGCTCGCCATCATGTTTTAAGCCTTTCAGGAAACAGCCCACTCTGTTGTGTCTCTCTCTCTCAACAATCCACAACTACAAAGAAACCTTTGTAACAAAACTCCGTAAACAAGAGCAAAATCAGGATATGGCCAGCAGACACTAATTTGAATATCTCTCTGCCTTTCGCTCATACACAGAAACACGCGCAAGAGCAAAAACTAGAAAGAAAACAAACTGCCAAACACCGCGCATCAAGTCAATCAAGAGGAGAAGACAAAAAACTTGGACGTGAAAGTGGCATAATAGTCAAGACGCGAGGAAACAATCATTCGCGACATCGCTGAACTAGAGCAATAAAATAGACTACAAAGCTTCTGCTGAGTGATCTCTCTCAGGAATCCTTGGATGCTCCCACAAACACAGGAATCGCGGCTATCGAGCCACCGAGAATAGATGGAGAGATTATGCGCATTGCAACAGCATCTCGCGCGAAGAAGAGAAGATCGCAGATCGCAACAGCATCTCGCGCGAAGAAGACAGGATCGCAGATAGCGCGCGATAAGCGCGATGCTTTCCTTTCTTCTTCTTTTTTCGGGGGTGCCTAGCGCTCGGTCAGTAGCTGCCCAAAAGTCTTTTCTTTTTTAAAAAAATCCATTTTTTTTCTTTCCGAGCGACACCTCGTAGGATGGTCTGTGAGCAGATCCTGACGGTTGAATTGTTTTTTCTTTGTACGATACTTTATTGCATTTCGACGGCTCCGATTCCACGACATAATCGAGTCTCCAATTAATGAGTATCAAAAATAATAAATAAATAACTATCGCCGACGTGATTGGCCAAGTTCTGTGAACTTTTGGAATAAACTAGATTTAGTTGGAAATTAATTATTGTATCGTTGAGTTTAATAGTATTTAGTTAATTAGGCAAGAGAATATTTTTCATTCGGAGAAAATTACAAGAAAATTAGAGTTGTAGGAGCCTCTGATTGGCCAATTGCCAATAAATAAATGAGAAATTTAAGAACTTTGGTGCGAATTTTAAGTATTCATTTTTCTCTTTTTTTAAATAGTCCTTAACACCTGGGTAAGGAATCAGGATAGAACAAAATAACTTTTAGAAGCGGGGCAATTCACATGAAGAAAATGAAAGAAAAAAAAGAACAAAATTTGGAAAACAAATAGTCTTACTGGGAACACCATTGGGAGCAAAACCCCATCATTGGGAACAGATCCCTTTTTACCTCAGCATTTTCTGCAATCTGAAATGTGAGATTTTAGGGTTTTCTATTGTTTTGAGAACCTGATTTCCCCTTGAAGAGATTTCAGTTCCAAGACATTGGCCCTGCTGCATAGAGGAGTGCCTTACTACGGCAGCAGCTCTGCAAATGGCAATTCAAAATAAGTGACATCATGCACACTGTTCCTGACTCAAATTTACTTCTGTACCTCAGCAGATCTGTTGTAGTGTGCACACCGCAAAATACATCTCTCTTGTGACGCACTCAGGACTACAACACTTATCTGTTGCGGTTGGTGCATAAGACAGCACACTTATTTTACAACACTTTTGCACCTGGTGACTGGGGCAACAAAGCTCTCCTCCTCTTCAGCAGTCTTCTCTTCCAGCTAATTGCAGCATGCAGACACTACAAACAGTACATTATCACTGTAAAGTTTTACAAAAACTACATGGGCCAACTCAACATGTCCTTCAAACACACAACCCCCCCACCTCACACCTACAAAGGGACCTGGGTAATGGGCCAGACATGATTTGGATAGCAGACACAGTAGAAACTGGCCCTACAACTCGCATGATGACCTTCAAGATTGGCTTGTCATCTCTTCAACATCAAGTTCAACAGCCAATACTGCAGAGTCGTCATGCATTGCCTCGTCACTGCATAGGAGAAACATCACCATAAGCTTATGTTTAACGACTTCCTTTATTCAATTTACCATGTCCTTTTGTCCTTGAGCATTCTACACAAAGTTTTGACTCTTTCTTCTCTACTGATCCGTAGGGCATATTAACACAGTAAGACACCAGTTGAGATGAGAAATCCTTGCATGCAGTTCATTGCATGGTATACAAATCAAACTTCAGACATAACAAAGAGTTCAAAATGACCAATTTCATGAGACTGATTTGGTTACCAACACTCCACAGTACACGGCGATATGCAAGAGGACAGGATATGAGGCAGTTCAAAATGCTGGCAGTGAAACTCATGCCCCACCAAGCTGCAACATGCTCATTGAGCATGACATTCAAGGCTCCTCAGAAGATAGAAACAAGGAACTACAAAAATTGGAAAGTTTACCTGTTTTGGACAAAGCCATGTTCAGATCGGGACCGGCTGCAGTATATAGCTCTCCCAACAATATTGCTAAGTGGCAGTGGCCCAAATGTGCGGCTATCCAAAGCTTCCTGTGAAAATTGTGCAAGTATAAACCATGTCAACATGGTATATGCAGAGCTGTTCATGTGTTGATTCTATCTTACCCACTTGCATGCAGCATCTAAGAAACACCACACAGTGTTTCAAGAGTTCAATGCTCATCTAGAAATAAAGGAGCCAAACTTATTGTTGATTTGAAGACAGAATGCAGAAAGTTAATTTTGTGAACTGGCTCTCATCTATGCACCGAGCATACTAAAATCATAATCAATGTAGAATCCACAACATATCCTGTGAATGATGAGACCATAGATCACATCCAGATAAAAAGCAGAGTTTGAATAAATTTGATAGCATACCAGTACCTTGGGACTTAAACTTTCATTATCACAAAGTACCCAGCAGGTTCCAGGCTTCAGCTTGAAGGATGTTTCATCTTCCTTTGATGAAAGCATTTCATCACCTTCCAATGCTGCAACCCGTCGCACAAGCTCCTTTTCAGAATTTTCTGGATCCTTCAACATCACCACATCACCTACAAACACTGACCTGCACAAACCAACCAAACACACTCCATTACAATTGACCCAACATAAGACATCCTAAAATTCCACGGTCATCTCTTTTGTCAAAAGTCACTTGAACACTTGGGGTGATCCAAAAAACCAAAACTTCAAACATCCAAAGTTGTTTGAGCACACTGATTTCAGTCACATCCCAAGGCACATACTGTTATGTATACATTTGGATTCAAGAGCCACACCTCCACAGTGTTCTCTTTCACTCACACATTTGAAAGTTCTCATTCTGTGGAAACAGACGATCTGAGACCATGGGAGGTCCCCATGGTAAACGCAAACTTATGACCAGCATATAAGAGAGAAGGACTCCATGCAATGCAGACAACATGGAAGCATCTACATATAACCAAGAAGTTTTGCAAAATAGCTGACCGTGTATATGTAGGCACCCAGATTCTCCAAACAATCAAATGCAAATGATATAGCTACATCAAAAAAAAATTTGAGCAAAACAAAGGCAATTTAGAGCAAACAACCTTAAGTTGGACCTAGTAGACAGCCTGGTCATGAAAAGAACGAATGTAACTCAGTATAGGTCACCTTGCACTAGGCCTTGGTAGAGAGCGGATGAGTAAAGTTTCTCCTTGGCTGGCAAAAGTTGGAGTCATCTCAGAACCTTTGATCAGGCGCTTAAATGTGAGTTTTCCTTCCATTATCTTGGCAACATGGTCATAAATCTGTTCCTCCTTGATATTACCAAGCTCATAACTCTGCATCCCACCAATAACACAGCAAAGATGCAGCACCATTTGAAAATTGGTTTCCGGGAAGGAGAAGCAATGACAGAATCTACATAACTCTACCATTTGATCCAAGGTATGTCAACGACAGAGTCTCTCCGTCCTCTGCAAGCATGTTCCATCTCTCCCTCCCCCCCTCTCAGTTATGTGTAATGTTGTGATCCCTGTTCTAGAAGTGAATGAAAGCGGAGATAAACCAGTGGCAAACCGACCCTGTATGTCAGTACGAAAGAGGCTCGAATCTTCGTCAAAAGATAACGGAAATACGTGATAGGAGATCCCATAATACTCCTAGAAACCAGCAACGAGCATATCACTGCGCACGAAACGCTCAACGCTCACACAGATGCAAGCTCTCTTCCATCGGCGGCGCTTCCTGACGCCACATACCTAATACCCTCCCTGCAAAAAAAAGAGAGAAAGTAACTACCCAAGAAACACCTCTCAGCACCTCTCAGCTTGTACTTTCTTTGTCCCCCTCTTGTCTACTACATATCTCGATGACCGCTTACGCTAAATATTTCTCCTCAAGTCTTTCCTGATCATGCGCAAAGACTCATGAACTCCATTGCACAGTCCTTAACAAAACTGAAACCCTAATTTGCAAATTTCAGGTCACACAAAAAAACTCCAAAGCCCTTGGAGAAAAACCAACAACAAGAACAGAAACCACTTCTTTATAATACCACCATCTCAACGTGAAGACTTCCAAAAAAAAACCATCTGAAGCTTTCTGAATCAAGCTACTTGCTCCAAATTCTTGCAAACCAGGTACCCGGACACTGACCAAACCCTGAATTTCAAGACCCTTTTTTTTCTTTTTCTTTTTTTTCCTTTTTTCGTCAGAGAAGAGAGAACCACCACGGACAACTACCAATGCAGACTCAGTGACTGAGTGAAATTATACCAGGAAAATGAAAAAAAACCATCACGAGAGGCAAAAAAAAAAACCAAACGACGGAAAGAACGCGCGCGAGACAGAGAAGACAGACGCGACAACGAAGGGAGGAAACAAAATCTCTCCATCGGGGAGAAATAGGGCGGAAAGAGAGAAGGACACCTGGACCGGTCATCACCGGTAACCCTAGAGGACCTCACAACATTGTAGACAAATATTACCGGTCACAAGCAGTAGCCCTTAGGGTTCTGAGGTTCATATATGAAGACAACCGGCGTATCCGGTCGTCCGCAACCTTCAACTACATAGGTAATTCAATGTTCATCCAAATCATATGTATTCGAAGCATTCAGGATTGGATGAATAACTTCATCTATTGGTTCCATCTTTTACAAAAGCAAGGAATCTTTGGAGGCGGGGAAAGCGCACGCAGAAGCGAGCGAGAGAGACAGACACACACGGACGGGTCATCACCGGTAACGCGAGAAGATTTCACCTCCCTTAGACACATGTTACCGGTCACAAGCGGTATTTGTCAGGGTTCGGAGGTTCAGAGATGGAGAAGACCGGCGTATCCGGTCACCCAGAACCCCTCAACTTACAGAACACAATGTTCATCCAATTTGCTGCATTTGAAATGGATTAGGTGAATTTCATCTAGTGGTTCCATCTTTTACATAAGCAAGAATCTTTGGAGGCGAGGAAAGCGCACGTAGAAATGAGAGAGCAGAAAAGCGTGCCTTTGTGGGAGCGCGCGTGCGCTGGTTTGTCTTGCGACGACGAAGAGAGCGAGCTCCCTTGAATTTGGGAGAGGGGGTAAGCAAAATACGTGCGTCTTCTTTGTCGCTTAGCTGATGAGTGAGCTCAGCCAGTGGGACATTCTCTTGACG
>Ga0209208_10010442_pt1 | contig 12046 bp, 10 predicted proteins | sample S1TSphfallax_3_FD_187694 | JGI IMG/M metagenome (GOLD analysis project Ga0209208, IMG submission 187694) | Host-associated microbial communities from peat moss isolated from Minnesota, USA - S1T2_Fd - Sphagnum fallax MG (SPAdes) (version 2) | ecosystem: Host-associated > Plants > Peat moss >...
TTGAAATCTTCCTTTGGAATTTGATCACCCTATCCAAGAATAATATTAGCCTTCTTGGCCCTTGACTTGTGAGACCTCTTTCTTTTACTCATTCTTGTTTTTTTTTTAAAAATAATTATTTTAATTTTAATTTTAATTTTTTAATTTTTTTAATTTTTAAATTTTTTTAATGTATCTATAAAAAAACATTATTCATGACATTTTTACTAACTAATGATGTGGTGCTATTTTGACACACTTTCACTACTTCAAAGTTTGTTGAACTCATTCTCATTTGGAGAAAACATCAACCTTTTATGCACCTCAAACCCTGGCTCTAATCCTTTCATATTCCTTGAAAAACCGTGAACATTGCCATGCTAGTTCTTTGAAAAGTAGATTGTTTTAAATCCATTTTTTTGGTTACTAATATTTATCATGTAAGTTTAAAGGTTGGGTTGGTCTTATTAATTGGATACAACAAAACCCTATGTCTATCACAATTAACCTAATAACTCCATTAAATAAATGCCGCAATGAGAGTGGTGGGTGAAACCCTCATCATCATAGATATACATGAAGTGCCCGTAGATGGAATGGAATTGTTGCAATCTTAAATTTAAAATAAATAAATAAATAAATAAATATAATATAATATAATATAATATAATAATAAATAATAATAATAACCTACAACAACAAAATAAAATCAAAAGAAAATATGATGGCAAAGATTATTAGGTTAAATCACATGGAAGTCAACCAAATTTTTGAAGTTCCCAAAATGTCAACAATTAAAGGAGTTTTTAATCTTTTTAAAGATGTGCTTGATTTGGGGGGCATCTAGGGTCACATGTACTCTCACCCTCTTGTGTTCAAACAAGGGATTCTTTCATGTTGATAGGTTTTTTTTGAAATGAGGTTTTGGCATTGCTAGGATGTAATTAGCAACACTTTGTACTAAGTTGGAATCAAAACTAGGCATTATAGTGGGATTACATTGAAAACATGGTGATTTAGTTATGTTGAAATGATTCCAAATAATTTGAAAATAGGGAGTATTTTTTTTGCATTTTTCAATTGATAATTCTTGAGTTTGTTTGAATCCTAGTGTTCAATACTAAAATAATAATAATTTGGGACATAAACCAAAATTTATTGCCATTTCCATCCAAATCTTCACATGGGGATGAGTCCCATAGTGACACCATGACCACTTTGGCTTGACCAACTTGTATTTAAACCCTACTAGATCTAAACCCTAAACCCTAAACCCATTGAGTACTGGAAGACAATATTGGAAGTTTCAAATGGGTTTTGGAGATTTTGGGTAGTATTTAATGATGATGAGCTACTACTCTTTAATTTGGCCAATTTCATATTGCATGGTTTGAAACATGATTGCAATGGTTTGAGGCATGTTTCAAACCATGCAATGAACTGGGCACCAGAGCAAATAGCCTCAATATTTTTGCAACACAGACATGAGATGAGGTGATGTCTAGGTACTAGGAAAAGGGCAGGTCCAGATGTTGTTTGAAAGCATCTAAACCCTTTCTTTCTTTCATGGTGGGGGGGGATCTCTCTCTCACCAGCCTGCCAACATAAAAGCCTGAGAAAGCCTGCATTACAATTCAATGCTACTACTGCAAGCAAGCTTCATCACAGAAGGAAAGCAACAATAGAACACTTTTGTCATACTGCGGGACCTTGATGTCCAAGAGTATGAAATGAAAATGCATGTGCAAATTTTATTAAAAAAAAATGAAAAGCATGTATATAATACAAGAACTATCTATCTATCTATCTATCTATCTATCTTGTACTTGCTCTGCTGCAAATTTACAAGAAAACATATATATATATATATACATATAGTACAAAACATGTATATGGTACTTGCTTCTAGTCTACCACCCCGTACTTGCTACTATGGACCACCAATGTTTCCTGCCTGGGAAGAAGAAGAAGAAGAAGAAGAAGAAGGATGGGCTTTGGAGATTTGGCAGGGAGAATTCTGCCTTACCCCCCAAGAATCTGAATTTGTGTGAAAGTTTCAGTGGGCACAATCTCTTCTCTTCTCCCACTTGTTGAGAAATGTCCAACTCGTCTTCTAACTGTAAGAGTCTGATGAAAATTCGCTCCTCCTGACTTGATTTTCAAAAGAGACAAAAGGTTGCTACAAGTGTTCATTTGTTGTTAGAAATCAAACCCAAATCTGGTTCATCAAACAATATGCCATCTGAAACAATGATGGTTAAGTATCCCCGAAAAATCATGGGTGAGCTTCAGATGTACATGTTTATTTAGAGATATAAATCCAGATTTTGCCTTGCCAAATTCATTCTGTGAATTAGAAGCCAAACATGAGAAAGAGATTTTATACACATTCTCCAGATTTAGGGTTGTACAAATTGAGCTGAATATGCACTAAATGTTATATTTGGATTCTTCCTCTCCACCCACCTCCTTCCCCACACCTACCTCTTTTATGCTTCTACAGTAGGAATCCTCACAGTTCTTTATGTACCCCATTAGACTTAAAGTAGGTCTAAACCTAAGAAGAGTTCCTAAATCATGAAATCTACCATGTAGAGAACTTCAACTGTGCTGGTAACCTGAGAACATTTCATACAAAAGTCACAAAATGCTGATGAACTTTGAAGACCAAATCAGGAATATAAAAGGGCGAGTCCAGGAGCAGACTTACAGCCTTCATAATAGCATCTTGACACAGAGGATAATCACAACATCATAAATCCTCACGCCACCAATAACCTGCAGTGTTTAGTGCCAAACTTCTGCACAGATGATATGTCAGTATCTAGGTCAATCTTAATAACACTTCATAATATATCATCCAAGGAAGATATCTAATAAACAAAGGGCCACTGTGCCCTCTGTTCAAGGAAAACACAACATAATCTGATGAGATGCAGCAAATCCATGAGATGGTACCAAAAACCAAAGAGGCTCCAGGGATGATGTAGGCTCCAGGGAAACAAACCAAGTGATTTCATTCCATGAATGTCTTGAACTTTAGTTTTACAAAAAGGAACACGCTCTCAGACAGCTTGTCACTGAATGAAGCTTATCCTTGCCTTGTAAAGTTTTGCCTCAAAGTGCTACCAGGTGAGTGAGTCTGTTAAGGAAACATCCAGGTTCCTGTCACTGAAGTTCATCTTTGTCCTTGAAATTTTTTCCCTTTCCTGCATAAAAATCAGAGTCCTCCTCCCTTGAGGAAAGGAAAAGCTAAGCTGAAAAGCTATTGCAAAACATCATTGTACACAATTACTGAAGTGCCATTGAAAAAGCCTTTTATGAGTGCATATATGAAGTTCTTTTATTCCTCACATAACACTAGGTCAACTCATGTGGCATGATAGGTGGTTGCCTTCTGAGCTGCACTGGAGGTTGAAGTTTGCCTGTGCTAGACTAAGGTGTTGGCATCACAACCGGAATCATCACCAGGTAAATAGGACTTCTAGTGCACCAGTACTGCACTGGTGTGCAATACCCAACACCTAACTTCCCCCTCACCCAAATGCAGATGTATTCCTAGTGGAAATTATTGTTCAACAAATGGTGTTGCAAATCAAACAGTAAGAGTGTCAATCAAGAAGCAATATCTAGGAGTCAAAGGCCTATGCCTTCGAGCTCATGGGGCATGAAATCCTCAGTGGTGCGATAACTCTTGTCAGGTGAGTAATAGCACAAATTCGTCACATGACTAGTATACAAGCAGGCAAATCTCTCCACCTGTTCCACCCACACCAAGAACAAACCCCAACTCTTGCAGCTTAGAGAATCTCCAGTGGTGCTCAGTATGCGACCTTGAAAAAATATTCTGCACATCCAAGTTTAGTTATTTACTTTTTTCCAACCCTACCCATAAAACTAAAACTGAGACTGCAAATAGGTGGGAGATTACTAATTGCAAAGAACCTGGACCAATCATTCTGATTGGCCAATCAGAAACAGGGAGCAGCAGTCAGATCATATTTATTACACTCTTATCTGGCGGGTGTTAGGCTTTGCCGTGCCTTTTACCAGCCTCAGCAAACTATGAAAAAATGCTAAATCAAAACCATTGTTCTGAGCCAAACCAACTTGTTTTGACTTTTCTTCATCTAATTTTAATTTGCAGTGTCACATACTGAGCACCAGTAGAGTTGCTCTTAATAGAGATGCTCCAAAACATTTAACCAGATATATATGAGTTGAATTCATGCCTTTCTTACAATCAATACATGGTCCTTTCACCATGACAAAATCATCTAACCTGGTGTGAAAAACGAGAATTCTGATAACCGGTCTTCATCAGCTGGCCCCATGTTTTATGAAACTGCAGACAATAAGAGATCAGGGGGGGATAACTCAGTGGGCAATCACGACTCAATGGATCACGCATCTTCATTGCCAAGGGTACATACCCTACACAGCCTACCTAGACATACTTGCATTGTCTGACATCCACTTACTACTGAAAACAGGAAAAGACAGACAAGTTATCAAGTGCCCAAGAGAAGAGGCGGCAATAAATTGCAGAAAGGAAGGTTCATACTACACACCAGATGGTGGCAATCCCGCTGTGCCTGGCGATGCTGTTCTCTAATCTTGTCCCTCTGACTCTGCAAAAATCCCATCAAGCAAGTCTTTTTTTCAAGAACATGCAGAGGGTTTGCAGTTGAGCTGTAACGAGATGGATGTTGAAGAAGTTCTAATAAAAGTCTCAGGGTGATAAATGGGATGATCCCACAACCCTGGAGGAGAAGTTACTTCTTACTTGCAAGATATCAATTTTCTCTTGAGACTCCTGTCGCTTCTGCACTGTAAGGTCATCAAATCTGGAAAATTCATAATTGCAAATTTGCTTAGAGAAAATGCAACTTGTATTAGCAAATCTGAAATGTGGTGGATGAACTGCTGCAAACACAAGGACATAGTACAGATGGTTTTTGAGCTAGAGACAAACAAAACAGTCCGGAGTTTTTTTTGCTGGATGTGTTGTGAATGAGAGATCTGATGACACTTATTATTCCACAGAACTCTTTTGTACCTAAGAGTCCATTCAAGGTGTTGGAGCCTATCTTCTAGAGCATCACGCTGCATACGCAATTTGCTGATTTCCTGCAGGAACAGCACCATGCCAATTGTTTCATTGAGTTGCTTGTCATCTCCTTAATGAACTTATCAACTCAATGGTATGCTCTGTCGTCATCCCAGCTTGACACTGCCAAAAGTGGGGATTCCAACACTTTGGATCCCACCCCAAGTGTTGGAAGTTTTCATAAACCCAGTTATAGGACCTACCTTCCGAATGCTGAATGTGTGGACAAGCATTTCAAGCTCAAAGTCCAGCTCTGGCACCACCAGCATTGTTCTCCAGCCTGTGTTTTCACTAGAAATCAGAAAACCCCTCCCCACACAACTCTGATAACCTCGAGGTGCTGGCCTAGGTTAACAAGAATACCCACCAGTCCTTGATAGGGCTGAAGCCTGATAAAGCCTAAAAATCTGCAATCTGAAAGATAGAAACAATGGGACACCACACTTCATCCACCTGAAAGCACATTTTGCTATACTACAAGCCTAACCAATCCCCAGGAACCAAAGGAGATTTTGAGTCAAATCTCACAAAGCGCCAGTGCCACGAATCAACTGTGACCTCCCTGCCCTTTTTCCACAGAAAGAAATGCTGTTCTCAAAAAGTCCTCTAACAGAGCTTACACAACATACCAAGTTCTTTCTTGCTTCGTAATATATCTCCATAGATGTGATCTCCTACATATAAAACCTGTAATGATAAGACTCTCCACATCAGACAGAGACAAAGAAACATTCCAGACTAGAAACACATTCCAGACTGCTCCAATAACAGAAAACAAAGTCATGGGCTACATTTCTGTACCCAACTAAGAGTGACCCTATGCCCCACCCACATAATGATAGGTGTTTGTTATTGCAACAATACTGCAGGACATATCAAATTGTCACTAGTGTAAACAGATTCTGTACCTGTGCACCTGCTGCTATGGACAACAATCTGTGTAAATGACCCACACTACCTCCCTGCACATGAATTTCATATGACATCCAACCTGAATGTAAGAACATTAATTCCTAAATCCTAAACCCTTAACCCTTAACCCTTACATTTAATGGGGAGAAGCATTTCCGGCAGCACTTATTCAATGGAATGGAGAAAGAAAGCTCTTGAACAATTGTGAAAATAGTTTGGGAACCAAAGAGCACCCACATACTGTCTTCTTCCCCAAAACAAGGATTCAGGCAGATTTCAGCAGGCTTGCCTGAAACACTTTACAGGCCTGTTTTACTGTTCTTTGTGGGATAATGGGTGTGTTGAGACTGATTCCTCCTATCTGCAAGATAGAAGTGCATGATTAGTGATGGCTGATTGAGGGGCAATGAAGGATTTGGAGCCCTTCATCACATGATGCCCTGCAAGAAGAAGAAGAAGAAGAAGAAAATTCAATTTACCTGTGGCAGAGGTGTGCCTTGATCAGTATTTTGTAGCATCCCACTGCTGATGTTCACTTCAAATAAGGGGGATCGATTCCCATCTTGGAAGAATGTTGGCTTTGCACTGCCAAAACCAAAGATGTGTGAGATCAACCTCTGCCTAAAATGTGTGGACATGGATTTTCTTGCAGAAGCAGAGATGAGAGGAAGACGTGCAGACAGACCTCCCCGTCACGACAATGTCAAAATATGAAAGCCATTCATCATCACGAGGGATTCCACCATTAGTGCCACACTTGCCACACAAAAAGTTCATTACCACATGTGTGTAGTCCCACAGACTGCACACCCATTCACACAAATTAGACTTAGAGGCCTTCACTTGCTGATTCTTCATCAATGAATTTGTCTGCATGACTCTCTCACTTCACTACTGCAGGAGGGTAGTATGTATCCTGCAGCATTATGACAATGTGAGTACAACATGCATTACATTGTTCACAGTAAGCAACATTTTCAGACCATGCGCAGGTCTCTGTTAGTTGCACCACTCCATGTAGCCAGTAAGGTACTCATTGCTGGTTTTGCACATTTGCTTCATTGCATTGCAAAGGAATGCCCCTCAACTGATGAGAAATTACCAGACACAACCTTGTAAACCTCAAAAAGCAGACACATTTAACTAGAAGAAAATGATGGGAGAGAGAATCACCTGTTGGTAACAAGGAAAGTCAATCGTCCAGATTGCCGAAGCATCTTCAGCAGGGGAACTAGTTGTCTATCTTCATTTATGTATCTGCACAACCACTCAACATGTTACCCTAAAGTCTTACATCAATCATTACCCAGGACTGGAAAGGCCAAGAAAGGAAATAGCAACTGCTTGAACAATTCTGCATCAGAGGGACTGAAAGCCTGGATCAAGTCATACTTGCTTGGTTCATGTGCAACAGCCTGCTTCAGAGTGCCATCCCGGTGGCATAGGTCCACTGCTGCCCTCACATCTTTGTACATTTGTGCATAGCTGCCAAAAATGTGCAAATAGATATCAGCCATTATCTTTACATTGAAACATCAGAAACCATCAAGGAATGAATACTATACATGACATACAGAGACATTAGACCACTTGAGCACTGCCATATGTCCAGTACATGTAGGAGGAATGCAAAAAAAACCTTGTCCCAGACAGACTGCTCTGCCAGTGATATGCACCCCTCAAAACAAAAGAAGTGTGAAGATGGGAGATAGTTGTTGCAGGAGGCAAGTAGTAGACACATACAGACTGGAAGACTACAGGAATTGGCATAGAGAAATTTACTTTGGTGAGCTTACACTGCCATCTGCACATTGCACTCTGTTCACGCAATACACAACAATTGAACATAGTCAGACTTTGTAAATGTGTTTTAAGAAGACCACCAACAAATCCATTCTTAGCTAATTACACACAAACAGATGCAGAATCTGAGACCCACTTCTATCTTGCCTTTCACTTCTGTACACCCCACCAACTGAAAGACTGCTTGAATGAAACAGCAATCAAGGCTTGAATGTCTATAAACAAGGAAAAGGTTCAAGGACTTCTCCAACTCAGACCCATAACAATCTTTGACTGAACCAGGTGGAAGCTCAATTGCAAAAGGGGTGTGTCAGAAAGAGGCCATACTTACTCAGTACCAGAAGGGATTTTTCCTGGAAACTGATCCCGGAAGTCGACAAGTTGCATGAAGAGATAGGCCTCTGCTAGTGAAAAAAGAGTGTCAATTAGAGCATAATCAGGCTCATCATATGACTCACGTGATAATGTGGAACCGTAAGTGGCCTGACGTTCCTCCCTTGTCAGTTTCTGGAATCCATGAAATGCCACCTTGACATACTTGTGGCGGTCCATCTGCAATCAACCACCAAAAAACCTATACACCAGTAATAGTTTGTCTTTTCAGAAGTGAACACAAACCAATGCTACCAAAGGATCGTACACCAAGGACATTGCTGTCTTTATTGTCATTCATTTCCATCACAGTTGTGTAGTACAGTCTCCACACAACTTAGTGTAATTGTGTAGCTCTAGCTTCATTCTGAGCAAGACACACTAGCATCAGTATGATGGAAAGAAACAAGGCTATTATATCATCTTTATTCCTGGTAGCATACTCTTTTTAGCATCTCTTGCCTCTCTTTAAAAAAAAGATAACAATCCTCAGACGAATAGTCTCATAGTCATCTCACCTTGAGGATGGAGCCCCTCTTCTTGTCAAGCACAAGACCTCTAACCATATACTTCCAATCAAACTTCCAGTCCAGCAGCTGCAGAAGAGAAAGCTAGCAGTGAGAATAACAAGAAGCCATTCCAAAACACAGCAACAAGTGCGGACATGTAGAGTAATCCTAAGTTCTCAGCAGTCTGCGACAAAACAACATTCTCTAGTCTGCTCCACTGTGTATTGGGTTTTTCACAGGGTGAAAAACACAGCCTGCTTCCAACCAGGGGCTAAGAGGGTTCGAAAACAAGGTCCCAAAATGTTGCAACCCAAAATGCTACCAGAACAGTGGGAGCATGCAAGAAGAGAGATAATTCAAAGAGATAATTAGATCTAATCACAGATGGGGGAGAACCCACCTCTTTTGGATACCCTAAGTCATTGACCAACTTTTGTATGGTGCCTGTGTAAGCCATGCTTTCAAAAGTTTCAGGCTTATATTGGGCAAGAGTGTAGTCCATGTCAAATCCAACTGCCACAATACTCTTCATGTTCAGTGACCGGTTGCAAAAAATCTGCTTCCGCATGTCAACAGGGTTCTCCTGCCTTAGGTCTGGCCACACATGAAGTTTATGCTGTACTGGTGGTGCCTCCCCCCAAACAATTGAGGAAGCAGACACTGTGTGGTGGGATTCAACATGTTGCCATTCCAACTGCCCTGTTTCCTTGGATTGGTCCATATTTGTGGAAATTGCTCCTGTTAAGCCAACAATTACTCTAGTATCCATCTGGGAAAAAAATTGTTCAAAAAACTAAGCTAAGCTCAGCCTAAAAGTTAGGATGTCTGTGGAAGATGGTGCAAGCTTGATCTTCCTTGGTGTCACAACAACAGTGTCTTCCTCAAGCCTAGAAATTGTTCCTTAGGCACCATTGAGCATCTTGCCCATGTGAATAACTCTTGTGCAGGTTCTTAGGCTCATCAAAGGAGGAATCCAATCTTGGAGAATGATCTCAGGTTTGCAGTGAAAAGCATACCATTTGTTTCTCTCTCTGCTCCAACATGGGTTGGCATGTCACTGCCAGCAGCCATGGTTTCCTCTCCCATGCCAGCAGCAGCCTTGCAGGAGAAGCCAGCAGAACCATACCCAACTTCTGCAGTCAATTTGGAAAGGCCTTCTCTCACAAGACTCATAGTAGTTGGCCAACATGTCAGGTGTGTCTTCCAACTTGGCTGCTGCACCAGCAGCCGGACCCCCCAGCGTTCTTCATCTCTCCAGACAAAAGGTAATTTTGAGAATGTTGACAACACAGGGAATGATGATGGCAGATACAAACAAGGTCCAAGTATGAAACTTGACACCAAAGACCGCTGGACTTGGTGAACTGTGGAGGGTGTGGAAGCTACAGCCAGCATTGTGTAAATGCCTGCAAAAGTTGTGCAGGGTTCATCGGAAAATCAATCAGTCTCACACATTACTACTTGTAAGGAGGCCAGGAAGAAAGGGGTATTGAGAGTGACAGAGACAGAAGCAAAGGGTAATATGCCAACAAGCACCACTCACATCGGTTTCCAAGCATCAGAAGTGCCATCATTGTGAATGAAGTAAGAAATGACCTTGGCACTGAAAAGAAATTCGTAAATCACCACCCACAAATCTTCTCCTGCTGAAGCATTGTACCCATGATCATTGACAGTCACAATATAACAGATCCTTCAAAAGGAAAAAGCAGCATGTCACACACACAAACCCACCTGCAAAAGGAGCATGTAAAAAAACATTCTGTACACCGATTCAAAACACTGCCAACAAAGTTATTCTCAGAAATTTCAACAAGACAAAAAAGACCCAATTCCCAGATCCAATTTCAAAGTTCATGTCAATAACAATTCAAACTGCACACAGCTCCTCCAAACTTTACATGATTCCTTTGAATTTTTCAGTGCAATGATAAAGAACATCAAAATACAAAATATTCTTGATATCATTGAAGTTTCAAAGTCTATACAACTTTTAAAATGTACTCATCAAAAAAATTCTAATGAGAATCCTTATTTAAGCATTTCCTATATTTTCCTGAAAATCGATAGGTCTACTTCAAAAATGACCGTGTGACATTCCTAAGGGTACCATCCAATTATGGGTTTGCTCATGACAACCTTGATGTCCATGCATGTGAGGAGAAGGGTGATTTTATGGCAACGGGTATAATGAAACTGACTCTAACCTTAAAAATAAAAATTCCCTCTTGTAGATCCCATTCATTTTAAAGATTGATGGGTCCAATAAAATGAAGGTGTGATGTTCCTAGTGCTACCACCAAAAAGATGCATTTACCCATGATTGCTTTGAGGTTCATGCAATTGAGGAGAAGGGCAATTTTATGACAAATTGGCATCATGAATCTGACTGCAACCTTAGAACAAATTTTCCCTCTCCTGATGGATTTGAGTGTCTTAGGAATTTTGAGAAATTTGGATTTTATGGGTTTGCAATAGTAATCTCCAGTAAGAAGAATTCTAGTGCTCTGCTGCAACTCACAATTCTGTTTGCAAGATTTGGGTCTGAATGCTCTTGAGCAGGCAACATTGTTTGTTGCAAGGAGCTCCCAAACCCCACCATAGGTACTGATGATTCTCAGTGGATGTTCCACCTCTGTGAGTCACCGCATTCTAAGCGTCCAATTCTTCCACTTACTGATGAATCCCTCATTGGTTCCATGGAAACAAAGACCCAGAGATACTGTCTTGCACTCTGCTGCAACGACACAGATACGTACATACCTGAGAAGAAGGAGGGACGACCGGATCGGAACTTCCTAAGTCTCGCTCTTCACGTCCTTGTAGCAGCAAAACTTTAGCCTTCTTCTTCTTCTTCTTCTCGTAGCAGCACCAGCTCCATAGCCACAGAAACTCTGTAAATCCTTTCCGCGAATTCTCTCGTAAATCCAGCGAATCTCTCAAACATAATCATTCACTGACTCGCCTCCCCACCGCGGATTTCCGCAACGGACCCAAATCTGTAAGAAAAACAAACACACGCTTGCAATTTCACTCCCCCATCCATCAAAGAATTCGTTCAAAGGAATCCCCCTCAAAATCTCGACAAAAGAACTCAGTGCAAGCAATACACATAAGACGAGGTTCCTCCTCCTCCTCCTCCTACTTCTCCTCCTTCTCCTCCTCATGCATTGCCCCGCCACAGCAATTCAACCAAGACGACAGACACAAATACAAATCTCCCACAAACATCGACGACGAAGAAGAATCATCCCCAACCAAACAAGCGAACCCAGGATTTCAAACAAGGAAAAAAAAAAAAAAAAAAAAAAAAAACACAGACACACAGAACCAAATGTAGAGCTTTATTGTAACTGACTTT
>Ga0209208_10010443_pt1 | contig 12045 bp, 18 predicted proteins | sample S1TSphfallax_3_FD_187694 | JGI IMG/M metagenome (GOLD analysis project Ga0209208, IMG submission 187694) | Host-associated microbial communities from peat moss isolated from Minnesota, USA - S1T2_Fd - Sphagnum fallax MG (SPAdes) (version 2) | ecosystem: Host-associated > Plants > Peat moss >...
AGGCGTATTGCGACGTTGCAGGCGTCGGTGGATCGTGGTGACAGGTATTGACGTACCTTGGCATTCGATGAAACAATTGTCCTCCAGCAGCGATATTAACACCATGCAGTTTCTCGTCACCGACCGGCAGTCGATAGAAGAAGGCATCGTCGTGCGGTCGAGCTATGTCCTCATTTCGATTCATGATCCTGCGAAGCGCAAAGCGAAAGTTCCGAAGCAATCGGGGTTGAAGGATGTGCTGTTCACAGCGTTTCACGATGCCGAGCCGGTTGACCAGATGGCGTTGCCCCCTGAGATCAAGCTGATGACCCCAGAGCAGGCAATTGAGATTTGGCTGTTCGTGCGCCGATACGATGGCAAGGTCGGCACCATCGTCGTGCATTGTGAGCAGGGAATGAGCAGAAGCCCAGCGGTGGCGGCAGCGCTGTGCAAGGAGTTGGGCGGGGACGACTCCAGATTCTTCAGTGAATTCCAGCCAAACGCTTACGTCTATCGACTGATGCTGGAAGCGAAACCGAAGACCAAGTGATCCGACCCACCACCACTTGGTGTGCGACCTTCGCTCGCCAGACGCTCCATTGCGGAAATTGCTGGCACCGCCTGTTTATCTCCCGCAACTCCGAGAATTCCCATTAAAAACTCGCATTAAGGTGTAGCCGTGGCGGTTGGCGGCACTACTGTTGCCTCGTCCAGACGCCGGTGAATGTAGGAGAGTATCGTGAGCGCATCCATCGCATCCGTTTTGTTCACGGCCCAACTTATCTTTGGTGCATGAGCCAACACATTTCTAAAGGTGCCGAAAATACCTTTGAGCAAATGGGCGAATCCCTTTTGCTCAGATTGTTCGGATTCTGTCTGAAGAGTATTCAGTGCGAGAAGCGGTGTTTTTAAGGAGAATGCTTGATCGACGAGTGATGCACCATCGCCTTCAATACCCGCCTTGTCTCTGATTTTCTGTGCAACACTTTTTGCCGCTTCCAGCACGCAATGGAAGTAGTTGCTCTGAAGAAGCTCCGCTTTACAAAACCTCAGTACATTAACATGGACGCTGCGATGGCTCAGTTCGGACCTCAGTTCATTTGCTCTCTGTGTGGCTTCGGAGATCGTGCTTGCAACGGCAACAAGATGTGGCTGCGCCCTTTCGTTCATCGTCAATCCGTAGAATGCCAGTTGATAGTTGACGCTTGTTCGGAAGTCCTCAAATACTTCGTCCCGACCACCGAATCGAGAAGGATGGAGAATGGAAGAGATAAAGTTTATGGCATTGTTCCCGCATTGATCCTGCTTCTGACGATGTGTGAGTGCAAGGAGCATCCGTTCCCACTTCGGATTGCCTCCCCGCTCTTCGATGCCGCACTGCGACAGAATCAGGCTGAGTTCTTTGTGCGTAACGGCGTCAGCCAACGTGCGGCAAATTACGTCGAGCGTGGTGTCCGTCAGTGAAGGTAGTGAAGCCATTCGTGAGAGTCCCTGCGCATTAACCGTCATTTTGAAGCATCGCCGCATGATTCGGCCACAGCACCGGTGTATATGAACTGGCGGGCGACATCTAAATTCCTCGAACAAGTCAGGCAGAGTTTACTGCAATCAGCCGACGTACTGGAACCTCGGCACGCTGCGCCCATCAAGTTCCACTGCTTCGCTGAACATGGCTCGGGGTCGGACCCAAAGACCACGCTCGCCGTACAGGGCACGATACACAACAAGCTCTTCGAGCGTCTCGCTGTGCCGGGCAACTTCGATCACTTCGTACTCGTTGCCTTTGTAATGCCGGTATAAACCCGTCTGGATCGGAACGACTGGCGGCAGATCGGTCTTCATTTTTGCGCTCACTTCATCGGATGCTTCTGGAAGAACTCCCAGATCAGATCGTCAGCAGAAATGTTCATCGCCGATTTGCCGATGAACTCAACCGGTGGCCTCTGCCCCGGCCATGTGTGACCACCACCCTCAATGGTCACCAGCACGACCTCTGCTCCATCCTTGCCACCGCCATAAGTCTGCCGGGTCACTTTCATCTCGTCGCCGTCTTTGGAAAGAACATCTTCGGTCGGCTTCGCATCACAACCGTCGAGCTTGACCCATGTCTGGATTGATTCGTCCACGGAACTCAACTTCATGAACGATGGTTTTGTTGTTGCCCGGCCATAAGGCACAATCGGATCGGCGTTGCCGTGAAAATGCAGAACCGGCACTGGTCGCTTCGGCTGGCTTTCTTCGATTGCGACGGTTCCGGCCACTGGGGCTATGGCGGCAATCCTGTCCGACATTTGAGCGGCGAGTCGGTAACACATCATCGCACCATTGCTCATCCCGCAGGCATAAACCCGCTTGGCATCCACGTTGGTGCGGGCGCTGAGATCATCGAGCACCTTGTCGATGAATTCCACGTCATCGGGTTTGCCCTTCGCCATCTTTGGCGGCAGACCACCAGCGTTCCATGTTTGCAATGGACCGAAGCCAGTGCCGTTGGGATAGACGACGATGAAGTTGTTCTTCTCCGAGGTTTCGTTCAGGCCACTGAACCGCACCATCATCGAGCCTGTCATCGCTGCACCGTGGAGCGCCAGCACCACCGGCTCGGGCTTGGTCGAGTCATATCCCTTGGGAATATGGACGAGGTAGGTTCTGTTCAAACCGCCAACGGTGAGCGAGCAGAGATGGTCGCCTGCACCGAGGGTGTCAGCCTGAGTCGTTGCCGGTGAACCGAAGGAAAAGGCTGGCGATGCGAACACCGCCGCCGCAAAACCTTTGAACATCAATCGAGCAAAAGGACTCATCGAGAAGCCCAGCATATCTGCCGCTTTTGTGAGGTGACAACTACGTCTTTCGGGATTGCCTGCCAGATTGCATGGGTGTTAAGAATGGTGCATGAAATCGCACACCGAGTATCTGACGATGAACGTGCCCACGACCACCGCCTTCATCAACATCACGCCCAAGGTCGAAGATGCCGTTCGCAAGAGCGGGGTTCAGGAAGGTCTGGTTCTGTGCAATTCCATGCACATCACGGCCAGCGTTTTCATCAATGATGATGAACGTGGCCTGCACCATGACTTCGGCGTCTGGCTGGAGAAGCTCGCCCCGTTCAACGCCGATCCGAATGTGTATCACCACAATCGGACGGGCGAGGACAATGCCGATGCGCACCTGAAGCGTCAGATCATGGGGCGTGAAGTTGTCGTGGCGATCACCAAGGGCAAGCTCGACTTCGGCCCGTGGGAACAAATCTTCTACGGCGAGTTTGATGGTAAGAGACCGAAGAAAGTGCTTGTCAAGATTATTGGGGAGTAGGAACCGTTGACTAGAGGCAAGGAAGATTTCGGAGAGTGAACAGCGATTCTGATCATATCCGCATTCCCAATAGCGTTACTGGTTCTGCATTCGTGTGGGAGCATTCGTCAGGTATTCCCACATTGGCGGTTTCACCTCCCAGCGCCTTAGTTCTTCAACGGAGGCCTTTAGCAATGCAAATGGACAAAGGTGCTCGCCTTCTGCTCCATAGACGTAGCGTAGTGCGGCGATTCTTTGCCTCCGGTTATAATGACGACGCATTGTCCTACCAATCGGTTGCACCCAACAGTCACCGCTGCGACGTTGAGTCTGGCTAAGTTGGAGCATTAGATTTTTTGCCAGCGGCATCGTTATTTCGACGCCCTTCATGCGAATCCCGTAATTCCATCTGTGCGATGGGCCATGCCAACGCACGAGCGGGTTGTCGCCAACGATGAATGATTGTTCTGTGCGTAAGAATCTCCACCTGTATTTGTCACATAGAATGGTGGCAAATGAATCAAGCTCGGTTGTCCGCAGATGTATATCTCGGACATGCTGAGCATTTGCCGACCAGTTAATCTTACCCTCAAGGGTCAACCGGAAAATCTCAAGCAGCAAAAGCTCTTCTCCGTCCTGCTGTCCGTATTCGCTTATGGTGTTATTATAGATGTCCGGGTGTTCTCGTTCTATCTTTTCCAGCACCTCGGCACGAACGCTCAAGCGACTGTCACCCTCAAACAAAAATGGAATCATTGCAGCAGGATTCGTGTTGACGCTTTCCGTCATCTCGTTGATGGCCTTCAAAGTCGATGGAGTTCGCATCATGAAGAGGGCCAGCCAACTAGCGAAGGTAAATTTCTCCTTCGCAGTCAGGATGATTCGATTTTGTCCCTGAATCTTTCGCTGGTAGACGGTGGCTGCGGGAGAATCTGCTGACATTACGTCGTCTTCGATATCCTGCGGCCACAAATCTTCACCTGACCCAGCTTTGCCAAGGCCGATCTGACAGATTCTGCCGGTTTGGATGTCAAGCTGGAATGGCATACGTTCCCGAAAGCCACGCAATATCCACTTGGGAAGATAGTGTGTTCGTGCCATGCAACTGAAAGTAACTGGTTTTTGAAGTTTTCCAAATCTCCGTCACCAGCATTTTAGCGGGAAATGACCGACCACCATTTGATTGCTCTGCCGGTTTGCTGATGTATTCTTCCGAGCGAGATGATCTTCCGACTATCGCAAAAGCTGAACACAAAGATCAAAGCTGGCTCTCTGAATCCGCAGGCGTTGGACGAGAATCCGTTCGCTGACTGGTCGGCGCACCTTTTCTCAGCGGCTCGCACGCAGTACATCATTCTCACCAACACCAAATCGCTTTACTCCACCGTCATGTACGCCAAGGGAATCACTACTGACAACCTGTTCATCACCCGAGCGCTCGGTGGACTTCGGGAGTTCATGGAAGACGACGGTCAGGAATTCTCGTATCAAAGGTTGATCGCATCGGCCAGCGCAACGGTGCGATTCGCCAAGGCGCTTGACCGCTCCGTGACTGGTTCCATGAACGACCTGATTTACCATGCAACCATGTATCTCATTGAAGATGAGATGGCACCGCACGATGTTGGATTCAAGCTCAACGGCATTCCGTTCTCGTCGCTGGCATATGCGAATCCACGAGAGGCATTCAAGTCGATGCTTCCTCAGCCGGTCACTGAATCGACGAGGAAGGCATGACCAAACCGACTAAACGACAGGCCGAGTTCCTTTCCTTCATCCACGATTACACGAAGCTGAATCGGCAGTCGCCCTGCGAAGCCGACATGCAGCGGTATTTCAGCGTGACGCCTCCCTCGGTTCACCAGATGGTGTTGACGTTAGAGAAGCGAGGATTCATTGCACGAACGCCGGGCATGGCCCGGTCGATCCGACTGCTTGCGCCCGCACTGTCACCAACAGATGAACCGGCCAAGTCAATCAGTTCTGCAAAGCCTGAATCCATTCTCGGCCATTGGCGGATCACACAGATGGACATGTGGCATCAGGATTTTGTCGATGCCGAGGTCGAGGGATACGTCCGGCTCGATGACGGTGGGTCTGGTGAGTTTCAGTTCGGTTATGTTCACGGCAACATAGATCATGAACTCACTGAGCGTGACGGGAAGCCCGCAGCGTAATGGTCATGGGAGGGCAATGACGAGATGGATGAGGCCCGTGGGAGAGGCTGGGCTGCGCTTCAGGACGATGGCACGATCAAGGGCAAGTTGTCGTTCCATCAAGGTGACAGGTCTGGCTTCGTGGCGGTGAGGAAGGGAACACCGATCCGCAAACGCCCGAAGAAACGATGATCGTGTTTGTGGGTGGAGCACCTGAGTCTGCGAGGATGAACATGAACGCCAGAATCTGGGTTGAACAGTGTGACGCCGCCCGTCTAACCGAAGACGAATTCGGCGTCCCAAAAGCGATTGAGTATCTCGTGGGCTAGAAGTTCATCAACTTTCTCGAAGCATCTGACAGCAACCCGGAGTTTCGTGCGGAGGTTTCTGCATTCGCCGCCGAGATCAAGAGGATGTTCGAGCCATACCAACTGGCCGAATATCTTGTGACTGCTCGGCAGACAGAATCATTTGATCCAACCATCTATGACGACGAAGAGACTGCCGAACACGAGCGGCAGGCCGATCTTCATCGGAGCGCCGCAGACTTATTGCTGGTCGAGCGAGCAAAGGAATGGCTCTTGTAGCCGCTGAGAAAGATCAGAGAACATTGCCAGCCCGAGACCGCTCGGCGTAAAGCCGCAACTCAGGGCGCAGCTTTGGATTGTCGGCGATGAATGAGTCCACGATCTTCGCCACCTCTTCTGGGTACATCGCCTGCCAGTGCCCAAGCCCATGTAATGCGCTCTCTCGACAGGCATTGGATGGCTGCGCCAATATCTCCTGCATCACGGCCAGCAGTGCGTGATCCAAGTCCGCATAAACCGGTTCTTTTGATCGGCCCGATACCTGAAAGATATCCCAGAACATGTAGCAGATTGAATTAAGCGGATTGCTGCCCGGCTCGTCAAAATGCGCCAGATGATGAGAACACCGGGATTCAAACATTCTGAAGAGGATCAGGATCGAACGGACACATCGCAAACGAATCGGCCACTGCACCGTGAGGTCTTCTAATGCACGAACGTGATCACTGACAGGGCCAAGCACCATCCACAATCCCTGATCCACCTGTGCATCGCTAAAAGTGCGCAGCAGATGGCCGCTTTCCTCGAACAATCGGCTCAGATATTCGAGCGAGATTACGGCGGGCAGTTCGTTCCAATCCGTGTCTTCCTTCCACCACCAATCGTGGTTGATGACTTCGTGGGCAAATACTCGGCGTACCCATTCGTCGAAGGGAATGAGGCTGGCGTCAGCTTCCAACTGCGGTGACCATTTCAACGCAGTCCAATCGTAAGTTGCGAACCAGCACTGATACTTCTCGTTCCAGCCAGCGATGACACCATCTACATGCAGAACTCCCGGTTTGCCGTCACCGTCATCGTCTTTCTCGCACAGATGTACTTGGAGGCCGACAGAGAGTTGCAAGCCTTCAATTGGAAGCTGGGGCTGACTGCCGCCCGGTCCCAACAGTGCAACGCCTTGCATGCCACCCTGCTGAAAACTCGTGTTTAGCTTTGGATACATCAGGTGAACGTCTCAACAAAACGGCGAGGCAATGATCCATTAGTTCGTCTTGGCAGCCGCCAGCAGGCGAGCAAGGTCACGGAAAGTTTTCAGGTTCCCAAATTCCACCGATTCTGGACGGCAATATGCGGCTACCCAGATGAGCACATAAGAGACAATCGCAGACACGCCGAATAGCGCCGACCACTCTGGCCGACCGACAATCGCATCTACAAAAACCAAGAGAAGGCTGATGGCAAATCCGGCAACCGCTGCGTTGTAGAACGACTTACGAATCTTGACTGGTGGCAATGCCCCCGGAGAAAGTTGTGAAACAGGCCCGAGGAAGATAAGCGGAAAGTCACGCAGAAACGGGGACAATGATGTCGAAGGTGCAATGTTGCTTGCGTCTGCGCCCGCCTGTGACAGCAGATGTCGAACGGTCAGGAACGCTCCGGCTGTCACGCACGGTTTTCCCAGCAATGTAATTGACCTGATGACCGGTCGAGTTGCATGGGCAGCAATGAGATCGCAAACCTCCCTTAGCGTGTGCTGGCGTGGCGGGTGAAGCACAGCCTTCCACTGTTCGTCGGTGCAATCAATCACCCAACATTGGTTCAACGCACGGCCAAGTTTCTTCCATGAGACGAGATCACATGCGAAACGCCATTCTGCCACGGTGGTATCGAACTTCAGAATCGCTGTTGGGTCAGTCTCGGGATCAAACTGACACTGCTGCCGGTGATTGTCCACGATGACGCTCAGCACGTAATCTGGCGTTGCCTTGACAGTTTGCGGTGGAAAAGTTGCGTTCATTGTGCCTCCAGCGTTCGCATTGGTGCCCATCACCTTGCCACAATTGTATCGCCGCTCTCTCGCTTGAGCATCCGTCGCCAACTTAACCGGAACAACACCAACCCGACGATGATGACGCCAAACCCACCGAATTCCGCACCCCAGATCGAGCCGCCAACCCACGCAAATCGCAGCATCTGCATATGATCGCTGGGCACGCCGAAGAAAGTATTTTGGAAGAAGGATGGACTGAGTGCCGCCAGAGCCACACCGCAGATGCCGCCGATGGTCCATGTACCAAATATGGTGAGCATGATGTATCCCAAACACCGCAGACCGTGGCCGCACTCGCATGTGGCTCGGGTGACGATGCCAATGGTCGTGGTCAAGATTGCAGAGAAGAAAAGTCCTACGACTGAACCCTCGAAGACGCCTTGCAGGATACTCGCCAGCCAGACGTTCGAGACATACTGCCAGCCCATGACGTTGATGAAGTATGTCGGACTGACGGCTCCGTTGATGGCATTCGTGCTGGCTCCGACAAGCGTCCCAGCAAGGATGGCGGCGACAGCAATTCCAATCAGGGCCAACGGACGTGCCGGGCGTGTTGGCGGCGGGCTGGCATATTCGAGCGGTATCGGCGCTGGTCCGTCCATCCTTGCCAGTATACCGCCATGCCTTGCTTGCTGGGGAAGATCATCCCTTCGGACGTGAGGAACTGGGGAGCGCCTCGAACTCCTGAATGCCAACACACTGGCCGTCGTGTTCCTTGGTCTTCCTATACCAAAAGAGCGCTTTGGTTTTGTCACGAACTCGCACGTCGCCTTCATAATAGACGAGGGCCAGATTGTTTGCCGCTCCGAACCCGCCTGCGTCGAACGCTTTCGTGTACCAACGGATTGCCTCCGCTCCATCCATCTCAACTCCGAAACCATGATGGAATAGAAGGCCGAGGTTGGCCATCGAATCCATATCACCGCCTTCGGCGAGTTCTCGGAATCGGATCACAGCGACATCGAGATAGTGCTTTGAAGCCTCAGCATGTTTCGGTAAGGACTGCATGGCTTTCGGTGCAGCCTCGCCACCGGGACTGAGCACAAGGAAGAGATCAAAAGCTGCCTTTGGATTCCCTTGATCTGCTGCCGCTTTTAAGAAATGAAGCGACTTCACGGCGTCTTGCTCAACACCACTTCCCCAACGATACATGTCTCCTACGAGGTACTGCGCTCTAGCGTGCCCTTCTTCGGCAAGTGGTATGAGCTTGGCTGCGGCTGTGCCAAAGTCATCGGTGCCGTAAGCCGCTGAACCTTCCCTGAATGTTTGTTCAAGGTCCATGAGGGTCGCCAATTAGCGGGTGGACAATCGCCGTCTCACCCGTACTCGGATCAAGAAGCTCATAGAATGTACCTGCGCCACGATTCTGCGAGAAGTTGTTCACCTGATCTGGGATAACGACATGGCGAATCAAAATCCCTTCGGCCCATGCAGATTGGCCTCGAAGGTCGGGAACCTTTCGATCCACCGAATCAGGTAATCGTCCCGTCGCTTCTGAAGCCAATCCGGCACCACAATCGTGCGGGCATCGAAGCCGACGAGACGCTCGCTGATCTCAGCGCCAACGTACTGATCGCTCATAACACACATCCTACTCGGTGAAGGTACAATTGCCGTCCGAAATGGCGAACGTGAGAGCAATCCTGAATCGGTGGTTCAATGGCCTGCTGATATTGCTGTCGGCATGGTGTTGCATCGGCGCTGAGGCTCTCCATACCGATTTGGGCGACGGAGCATACCGGCTGCCACTCGTCGGTGATTACGCCGTTTACCGTGATGACGGAACATTCGGTTCGAGATATGAGAAAGGCACATATCGGCTGGTCGAGGAAATGCGGCTTTCGTCTGGAGTTTCTTTTGGAGGTGCTGATGTCGTGCCGAAGGTCCAGCAGATCGCCGTGTTTCAGAAGATTATCGTTGGCCGAGCGGCGCAAGGCTTCTTTCTGTTCGACACCGGTAATCCCTATCCAAAGCCAGAGTTTTTTGAAGGCGATGACAAATGGCATGCCGCATTGAAGGATGCAGGCATTGCTGGGGTTGTTCAACTGAGCAAACCAGATGCTTTGGCGGCGCTCCTGCCTGACACGACTCTTCATCCGCTCGATTACCGAGCCATGCACGGATTGTTCGGCCTTTCGGATGACTGGTGGTCGTTGATGGTGCAGATGTGTGGGCTGATGATCGTATTGGTCATCGGACTACGCAGTCCACCGAAGCGTTCGCCAATGGTTGCCGCAATTGTGCTTGGCATTGTTGTGAATGTGGTTGCACAAATCTTGATTTCAGGCGGTGGACCTGCTGCCTTCCTTGGTTTTTTGATGTATCCCTTGCTCTTCTATGTTGCGGCTGTGATTGGCAAGGGAGTTCGATGGCTTGCCGGGTTCAATCGGAAGACCGTGCCATCGTAATTGGCCTTATGCCATCCAGCTTGGTCGCTTGAATGTCCAATCGAGTGGTTCGTCAGGCAGGGCATAGCCGCCCGTGGCCATGCGTTGAATCAAGCGGTCCATACTCGCAGGCTCGGCGCACGACACATGTGCCACGCCGTGGTGATCCGTTTGCACGATGAACTGGCCGTGGTCGGGAACAACGAAAAGGTCATCTTGAACGCACCAACCTGAAAGAGCATGGGTAGTGATTCGCCCGACAAGCTGGCCGAGTTCGTTGACGGGATATCGAACTGCTCCGCTGAACCCATCTGGTATGGTTGGTCCGATTCCGACGCCACTGCGGATGTCCTCAAGCCGATTGTGCGGTGGATTCAGGTTTGGCCATGTGCCGCCTCTGCGCCACAGATAACAAGTGCTCCACGTTTCCACATTCGTAAGCAGGTGAGAAAAGAATTTGTGCAGTTCGGCTTCGTCGCTCGGCATGTTCCACCAACGACTCTCAATCGATGCTACTTCAAACACAAGACATTTCGGCGGCGAATAAATTGGGTCGAGCACGATCCGCACTGATTTCGCCCAACAAAGAAATTGATCTGCGGAAAGCATGTCCATGAGTTCAGCTTTTTCGATATCGAACAATCCTGACTTCTCCATCAAATTCAATCGACTTCAGAGTCTCCAGCATAACTGCCAATACCATTTCCTGCTTGGAGCCACCGGTGCCAGCACCAATCAGTGGGAATGCGATGGATTTGTAACCTTTCGACGCAGCAAGCCTGATCGCATTTTGAACAGAATCACGGATTGATCTCTTCGAGGAGCGCCAGAACATGCTGATTCCCGCAACGTGGATGATCGCCTTGAATGGCAGTCTGCCTGCTCCGGTTTCAACAGCGCCGCCAAGTGGAATTGCGCCCTTCCTGCTGAGTTCACGGAACGGAGCATAACCTGCCCGTTTCTTGATGGCTCCTGAGACACCCTGTGGCAGCAACAGCCACCACGGGATGATATTGCGGTTCCAAGCATTGACGATCACTTCCACATCCTGATCCAGAAGATCGCCCTCGACGACTGCGACTTTCAACGCAGACTGCTTGATCTCAGGTGGCTGCGGTTTTTGTGATGGGAGAGCGGATCGACTGTCCTCAACATGCACGATGCGAAGTTGCTCTCCATCCTGATTTCTCTTTGATCTCCCATGTAGTCCAATCATGAGATCAGGGGGATTTGCGCCAAGTTCATCAGGCGCAACATAGGTCAGAACGTCATTGTGGTGACCCTTGACGACCCAGCCCGGTGCCTGACTCAGAGTAACCACGGTGAAATCGCCCGCAGGTGTGCCAACGTGGACCGGTCCCCACTCTCTCAAGATTGCCTTTGCCTGTTCTCTGAGATCACTGGCGGGTTGCACTAGAATCACGCATGTGTCGTTCTCAAACAGCACCCATGATTTGCTGCCGCCAACGATGATTGTCCTCCAAATGTCCACCACTGAATCGCCCACGTTCATCTCCAGAGCCTGCATTTAGATCACAGGACGACGCACAAGTTCTCGTTGCCATTGAAGATCACTGCCTCGGGACCACGATAGTGTTCGCTCTTGAGCGATAGGCGTATGCTTGATCCATCTGCGAATGAAATCATAGCGTCTTGTTCCTCAGTAATTCTGACATCTGCCACTGCCTTACCAATTTGTTCGCAGAGGCGATTTCGGAACTGGTCATTGCCAGTGACGGCGAATCCCTTTGATGAAGAAACCGTGATTGGAGTGAGTGCGGTGAACTTCGGGCCATCGAAGTCCAGTTGCACATAATCTCGTACAAAAGTGACGGCGGACATTTCGGTGCCGATGATTTGCTGCCGAATTG
>Ga0209208_10010445_pt1 | contig 12044 bp, 9 predicted proteins | sample S1TSphfallax_3_FD_187694 | JGI IMG/M metagenome (GOLD analysis project Ga0209208, IMG submission 187694) | Host-associated microbial communities from peat moss isolated from Minnesota, USA - S1T2_Fd - Sphagnum fallax MG (SPAdes) (version 2) | ecosystem: Host-associated > Plants > Peat moss >...
ATTGTTGAAATAACATTGGATATAATTGTAATTTTTTTAAAAAGATATATTTGTCTAACTTTGTCTTATCAAGTTGGTTTGAAAATTAACATTCCTCCCATGATAGTAGTGCACCTTCCTTGGGAAACAGTATGTTTTCATCTTTTCCCACTACATACATGTTTAAGAAAGGACTATTTGGGAGCTATTACATGAGTATACTTTAAATTTGTTCACCCTATTATTATCTAAACTTTTCTAAATCCATATATTTAAATCACCTTAAACTTAATATAAAAGCATGTCCACATTGAATTTTGACACCATATATTTGGTTGAATTTCAATTTTAGTTGAAAGTGTGGTGAGTGATAACGGGAGGAAGGCAACTTTGGATTGCCAATAAAATATCATGCAAGAAATGCTCAAATTCAGTTTTAGAAACACATCAACAAACATTTTTGTATCAAATCACATTTCAAAGATGAAGATCATATTTGACACCCAAAAAGTCATTATAAATGGTGAATGTTTGGATTTTTTTTCTTTCAATGGGAAAAAAGATTTTCTTAAATTGAAGCTTTTGGGTTCCAAATCAAAACAGACAAAACATGCATTGCAACCCAAATAAGTCAATCACAAAGTTGTTACATTCATGTTTTCATCAATTCCTTTTCCTGACCAATTAAATAGCATTTCATTAATGCTACCTCCTTTATTTTGAACATTCAATATAAGTTGCACATTCTCCATTCAACTAATTGAATCTATTAACAACTTTAATACCTAAAGTTTTTTGTGCATATATTATATATTTTTAAAAAATTAATTATACATATTATTAATGCATGCCATGTATTAGTAATGTTTGAAATTTGAAAATAAACATGTTTTTATCATAGAATTAATTGAATTATAATTTTTACCCAATTTAACCCATATATGCGACCTTATATTTTTACTCATGTGATTTTCAATTATAAAAAATAGTGTTCTCCCTGTGGAACCTTCATAGTATTAAGTAATGTGAAGAAAATGTGTTCAACTTTTAATTGAAGCCAAGATTGGGGATAAATAATGCACGTGACATTCATAATTTCTTGCAAAGGGAACCATTGCTCCAATTCTTCAATTACACCATGAGTAGCATTGTTACATTGTTTTTTAACTTCGCACACAACCACCAACCAATCCACCCTCGAAACCCAACTAAAAGACCATGTTGATGTGCATCATTTATACTACATGTAATTGCGACTATAAAATTGAAATGCATATTGAATGCCAAAAATGGGATCTATGCCCTAACAATGTTGTAGTTCATGTCCAAAAAGTGGTTGAAAACATTATTCCCATACCTTGTTTACTCATCCCGATGCGTGATTCGATATTTAGATCCCTTTCACAATTATTGACAACAACAACCAAAAAGTTACAAATAAAAGCATTACAAGTTTGAACAAACTTGCAAAGACTTTGAACACAATAAAAAAAACTAGGATAATGCAAATAAGACCCCAAAAAACCTCAATGTTGCATGACAATGCCAAGTTTGTATGAAGGCAACCTCATGTTCCACTTATCTTCAAATGTTTATATCACCAAGGTCTTGTACTTAGTCAAAATCATTCTGGTAAAAAAAATCATGTAATTCCAACATGTTTTGATGTTGTGGAATATCTTTAAAACTTCATGCTCCAAAAAATTTCCCAACTTGCATCTATCTAAAACGCATTTAAGGGACATTAAAAGGGATGTGCAATAGTATGTTTACACAAGTTACAATAATGCTTCAATCTTGTGAACAAGTGACAAGTTGAAAAAGGTTTGAATGGCAAGTTTGGTCTAATGGGCAACATAATGCATCACTAGCATGAAAAGAAGCATGTTTCTCCCTTAGCTCCATTGCAACTCTAGTTTTTAAACCTTAGAATATTGAAACACTAGATTTGCACCAAAGCTAGATTAGACTTAAAAATATGTCCATATTGCAACAAACTTAATAGTATCACCTTGGTTAGGTTGTTTGCAATAGCACCATGAACAATTTTTTTGATGTTAACAAAATGGGTTTGCATTTCCAACCTTCAATTACATAAACATTAACACAAATCTGACCTTCAACTACATAAAAATGAACACAAATCCAACCTTGGCAATTGATAGTGGTCAGTTTATCGACAAATACACAAAATAAACCTTGCCTTTTGAAGTACTAATTGTTTTTTGTGAGCACAAGCTTGTGTGTGCACTCACATCATTCTAATGATGGCAAGGGTTGTTGACACTTAGAGGAAATCAAACAATCATAGTTTGTAATTGGACCTCCATGTTTCAAGAGATGATAAATTATCACAAAATACACAAATATGGGTTTGCACCAATATATATTGGACAACTTTTACTTGATCAAGAATAGAATGATTGCCATGCATTGCTACCAATTGACATTTGTTCTTGGTGCATGTTGGCAAATCAAACTAATGTAGCACTACCTTGTAGCTACCCTCAACCTAGTAGTAGTGGCCAAGCACCATGCCCCAACATCTTTATAAAGGCCATTGAATTTATAGAAGAAAATATTTTCTAGTTTATCTACACAAGTCCAAATCCTACATCTATAACCATCATGAAAATTCAAGATTTTGTGAAGTCTAACCCATTTGGTAATATTAAAAGTATTGATTCTATCAATCCTTATCGTGGGAGGTGATTTCAACCTTGCACCAATGAGTGTGAAGCTTCATATTATAAATATGCAAAAGAAAAATCATTAATCTTTATGTGTCGTTTTGTAAAGGTGTTTTCATGTACCATGCTAGCGAGGTGGAAAAACAATGTGTGGGTTGTTACATTTCTTACCTTAATATTTAGCAAATTCTAAGTTATAATTTGGTCTTGCATGTTGTTAGAGGACATTCATGAACCTCTTTCTTGTTCATGCCAAATCAATTTATACACAAGTTTGTTTTTGTTCAGGGACAAGAAAAATGTTTTGAAAGGTTGGGTAGAATCACATCAACATTAGGCTACTATCTTAAGGATTTGAGCATAGTGCATTTAAAATTTGGGTCAAGGTTTCATCTTTTGATAGAGGACCATAGATTTATCATTGATGATGAGCCTAACAAGGTTATTATCAATTCCCAATACAATCAAATCTTCTTTGAAGCCTTTAATGAACAAATGTCAATAAGTAATATACAAGGCATGGACCAAGTTGCCTTCATTTGTGGCCACTCCTCAAAGGTCTCCCTTGGGCTTTTATTGTGAAAGACCATTATCCATAAATTTGATGATAGTTTTGTCATCCCTTGTGTTTTTAGGAACCAAATTATCATTGGTTCAAGCAATACAAAAAGAACAATAATGAAAATCCTCTAAACATGTATACATTGCTTGTTGATTCTCATCTCTTTTAATGTTCATGTAATTTGTGTAGATCTCCACCTACTTATCTTTTGTCATTCATAGTTTTGGTTGTAATGCACCTAAACTTCCAAATGAGTTTTGGTAGATGAAGGAAACACAAATCTATCCGTGTCAAATAACATCACATGTTTTGTTTATATTTGTGTTAGATTTAAGGTTCTTTAGTGCAATTTATTTCAATGTGCATTTCAACATTATTTTACATTCTTGTATATTAAATTTGTTATTTCATTTTTGTTTAAACTACATAATAGTAGTACATAATACATACTTCAAACTATTTTACTTCATTACATGTGATTACAATCATTTCATGCATAAATGTGAAATTGAAGTCTTTCCTTAATTCTTATTGCTATAGTGATCTTGGTGGCCATTAAGAACAATTTGTCCATTGTTTTCAAACTCTCTTGAATTGACTTGAATATTAAAATTATATCTTTTATCTTTTCATATATGGCATGGTGGCCACCAAGTTTAATCTAATTTTTTTTTTACATTGTTTAGTTCATTTAGTGTTTTCAAAAGATTTTCTTGAAATCACAATAATATTTAAATTAATATATTTCCTCCTTTCTTACTTGGCCTAGTGGCCATTAGGTCTTAATCCAATTTTTTTATACATTGTTTAATTTTTCCATTTTCGAAGGACTCTCTTAAAATATTTAAATTAATATCTTGTTTTGTTCTTATGTGGCCTAATGGCCACCAAGTCTTAGTCCAATGTTTTTTCTAAAAAATGCTTCACAAATTTGCTTTTCTAAATTACATGTATTCTTACTTTTGCAATTAGCCTATTGACCACTAGGTATTTATTCCAAGATTTTTCAAATCAATTTCCTTCACACTATTTTAAATTAGTTTAATTTTCCAAATAGCTTGTAATTACAAGGTTTGATTTACAATTCAAAATTAGTTTGAATTTTCCAAATTGCTTATTGTTTTTTCTAAAATTTTCTAAAGTCTATAATGAATTAAATACATGTTTTAATAGAAATTGGCCCCACAATTATTTCTACCTAGGGCAATTTGGCAACCTAAACATCTTGAAAGACATAATTCAACTTGCATTTTACTTTCCTAGGTTTGTTTTGCTTTGGATCACAATTAGCTCCAAGATCTATGTGAGCAACAAGGTGAGCTTCTTCCCCAACAATACATTCTTCCCTAGCACTAATAAAGTTAAAAAGAAAAAAAACTTACTAATGTAGTGGACATTGAAGCATCATGAAATTGGGGGCTAGAAGTTGAGTTTGTTGTTACTACAAGATGCAAACCAACTTTGGAAAAAGGTTCAAACACATCAACAAAACCTTTGGAGAAAAAATGATGCACCTTGAAATTTGGAGATGGTTTCAACGAAGCATCAAGCTTGCAAATTGAAACACAAATCTAAGCATCTTGACCTACAACAAAATGTTAGATGTGCAAATGAATATGAACACAAGGTTCAAAGGTATATACACAATGACAATGATCAATTTTCAATGAACTCAACCAATGATTTTCATAGCACACTTTCAATTTATGCAAGTTTAAGGGCATGTGCATGTGCATCTTCATGGGCATGTGCATCTTCAAGTTGAAGGTGTGGTGATTTGATGAAACTCAATCTGATGATTGCTTACTAGAAATTTGTTGTGCTTGTATCAATTTTGAATTAAAGAAAATCTTGTGCAACCTAGTCTTCAAGACAAAATTAATCATAAGATTGTAACTTCACAAGATAGTTACATAAAAGTTACAAGTTATAAATTTGCAATAATTAAGGCAGCTATGATTTATGAAGAGATTGAAAGGGGAAGGAAAAATTGTAAAAAAACTTTCACGAAAGGTAGCAATTAGTTTCATTGACACATTGATTTGATGTGATGCTTGATCATTGTGTATAAGAAGTTGGTAATGAATGATGGCAACATGATGATGTTGGCAACCATCCTTGGTCATGGATTTGTTAGGTGACCCTTGACTCATGTTTGAAATCTGATCTTGTCAAATTTGACATTTTTTTCAATCTAAAAATAAAGTGAGGACGTCAAAATAAAAAGACCTAGGTAAAAAAGAAGTGTGAAGTATCACCATAAAATATCATATTGCCTTGTGTCTGACAATGGGTACATATAACCCACAAATGGGGACAATCCCAAAATGTAGGGTTCAACAAAGTGATGCCCTACACAAAGAAAAATACCTTGTAGTGATTTATCTATTGATTTTTGATTTTTTTTAAAGAAGAAAAATAAGTGTGTGCTAGGTATGAGCCAAATGCAAGAAGACTCTACAAATTAGAAACAATTGAATCCTATAAATAAAACCAAAAGTAATATTCATGCATGATAAATATTCTTGAACAAAGTGGAAGAATTTTTTTAATGTATTATGTTTTATAACCATTTATTATCATTGCACCAATTCAACATCCAATGATCAAACTACTTTGATATTAAAAAAAAATTCAAATTTTTGCAATTTATATTTTGGTCATTTTTCACACATAACCTTGTGTAAGACATTTATGAATTTGTAAGATATCATTGCCCATTCAATAAGAACTTACAAATAGGCTGAAGCCCAAGAATGAGGGCATCATTAAAGTGTGATGATAGTTAAATGAACCAAAAAACATGTTAGACTATTTTCAAAACTATTAACTTTGTTACATATATGTATGTGGTGCCACTTTAATGCCATGTTAATCATGGGAAATTATGTTCAATGATTAATATGAATGTTGAGGAATTAAAATTAAAGTTTTTATTGAATTTAATTTTGGTTTTTGGTTTTAGGAAGGACTTTTGAAATCTTTTTTTTTATTATAAATATTTTGCATTGGACTAAGTTAAATACTTAGTAAATAAATTTTGGTGGAACTATTGAAATTATAATAACCTACTACTCACACCAAAAAAATGTCATGATTAAAAAATTCTGAAAGTTTAAAATTTTCATTTTAAAAATAATTTCAACAATCATTTATCACATGTAAACGGGGTGTAATGTACATGACATACCAAAACAAATTATAGCTTATGATACAAGAAACTAAAGTCTAAAATAATTAATGTATTTTGGTATGATTTGAAATTATGATCATTTTGAAACATGAAACAAAAAAATTGATAAAATTTACATTAAATTTAAATTCATAAGTATTCAACAAAGATCAACACAAAACATGCGATGTATTAAACAAAAGCAAAATGACCAAAACAGTGACCTATAGGCCTTGAATGTTTTGTCTTTGTTGGTTTGTTTAATTGTGATTCGACCAACCATAAGAAGGGGCCTTTGCAAGGTAGTAACTAAGTGTAGGCCTTAGTTATAGTAATGCCCTCCTTTGAAAGCTTACCTAATGTAAAAATGTTGTTAATCTTATTTTTACAAAAGATGTTTAAAAAGAATGTAGATTTAATGATGCAACCATGATTTTACACATGAACCTAAACATAATTGAAAATGGGGAACACACAAACAAAATAGATTTACAACATTGGAATTTAGACATAAAAAAAATCGCTATGGCTAAAAGATGATTGTCACGGGCACAAAATATTACAAAAACAAGAATTAAGACAAACCCTTAACAAGGAAAAAAAATCACAAAAAATGCAAACTTAAGTCTAATCCAAAACTAGAAACACAAAGATGCAATGCAAGAACATGGTACATGCTAGAAGATAATTCAAATAGAACTTTATTTTAATAACATATGAAAACAAAGGTTATGATAAGAAAATGTACCCAAAACTGATGTTGAACATATTAAAGGTAATGGGAGGTTTTACCCTTATTTATAGCCCATTTGGGGACCTAGTTCAAAGAAACTTTCATAAAAGCTTTCATGTGTGCATTGATTAAGGAAGTTTTTTGAGAAATTACTTAATTAATAATGAACTAAAATTCACTAATATTTAATTAAAACTTAACTAAAAGTTGTTTTAGAATTAATTATGATTTAACTACGACTTAACTAAAAATTAACTAGGACTTGATTAAAAATTAACTAAAAGTGAATTTGGAGTTAATTGAAAGTTAATGATGATGCAAGTGATGATGCAGATAACTACGTTGGTGCAAATGATGATGCAAACGATGGGTGATGGTGTTATCCATGATAATGACAAGCATGTTATGGTTGAACATGATATTTTGTACATCATTACCAAGAATTTTGTCACAAATTATAACAATGTGTCAAATGTCAACATATGTGGAAGAGAAAAAGTCTAACAAAACTATCAACCAATGCACAACATTTTGATTTCAAAACAAGAATAAATAATCCATATCTCATGTTTTTTTTTGAAAATGTGATGAACATTTTTTCTTTGGAAATGAAAACTTGACTAATATAAGTGTAAGTTCAATGGCATCTTGAAGTTTAAAAAAAAAGAATAATTACATTTGAAATGCAATACTTGTAATTATCAAAATTTATAATACAATTGCAATATGAAGAATTTGTAAAACAACCATGGTTGAATAATAGAAGCACCCTAAAGAAACAAATGACATTGATGCGCAATGTTGCTACAAAGAAAGAACTTTTACAACCTACATGAAAAATTGCAATTTCAATTGAAAATTTTATAACAATGGTAGCAAAGAAAAACGAACTTTCAAAACCTACACATGAAAGTTCAAACAATTGATTAGGATAATGGGGCATGAACATGAACATGGAAAATGAAAAGAAAACTTCATTTACACAACACAACAACAAGGACTTTCATTGTAAAAGCTTTATGAAAGCTTCATTACCACAACTAGAAGTTGAAGAATATGATGAGCTTGAGCAAAAAAACAAAAAAAAAACAATGTTATAAAAACATACAACAATTTCAACTAAGGAGGAGCAATAATTATAAATTGAAGAACAAGGAGTGGTAGAGCAAGTACTCAACTTTGTTTGATATTTGTGAACAATCAACTTTAAATTTTTTAAAAACCATCTTGAGACAATCGAAAAGTGGGTTAATGATGTAACTTCAATAAACTTGGGCAACAAATAGTAAAATCAAGAGCAAGATCAAACAACATGTTTGCACAAGTTTAGATTTGCAAAAAAAACAATAGGAAGAGGTGAATTGTTCTAATGAAAAAAAATTGTTGTCATTGGACAATTAGATGTTCCCATTGTTGTAAAATCAATAGTAAAAATGTGATCACAAATGTTATTAATCTCGGCCCTAAATTAATGATCATGATTCATAGGTTGTCAAAAGGATGTCAATTAAGGTGGCATTGGATTCTAAGGCTTGAATTTAATATTGGAGATTGAAGCAATCTAACGATCTAATTTAATTTTGATAAATCAACAAATGAGAATTAAATCTTATTGTACAATTTATTCTATTTAAAAAATGAATGGTGTAATTCATCTTGTTTACATTGATTTATTAGTTGGGGTTTCATGGATGGTAGATAATAGTTTGTTCATGTGAATTTCAAAATGCAATAATTAGATGATGTTAGTATTGTCATGGTGAAATATCTAACAATTTTGTTTGAAATATAATTACCTTTTTTTGAATGTTTTAGATGAGCTCAATCAAATGGACATATTGTCATCTTTTTGTGTGAAAAATTCAAATATTTTGTAAAGGAGGTGTTCATATCTATCAAGTTAATATTGTAAAGTGAATGGTTAAAATTTTTTGTTTTTAAATCAATGATCCAATTTGTGTAATCTAAATGATCAACATTTAATTAAAATATCCATTAATGGGGTCCCTATGTTGCTTCAACCTTATTTGTACTTCACTTCCTTTGCTTCTAGTTCCACACATCTCTACTTTGCTCCAATAACATGTGTATTTGATCTTTTTTTAGATTTCGAATTTTGTTCAACCTTTTCTTACATGTAATGTATCAATGTTGCTATTGTTCTTTCTATGGTTTGTGTACACAAATGTTTTTGGTGATGTTATTGTGGCTAAGAGTTTCAACATTAACATCAACCTTTAATCTTTATGTTCACATTTCGTTCATTTTGTTGGGTTGTTTTGGTTGGATGCAGGAACGAAGAGGGTTTGAGTAAGAATTGGAAAATTGATGTTATTCACTATATGGTAGAAGAACATCACCCTCTTATCAATTGCTACATTGTTGCTGTAGCAGATACATTGAAGGCCATGATGTTACATAGACCACCGTTTGCTGATGCTGGACCTCGTCTGTTGTTTTAGATACCCACCTCTGAAAACTCGCACCTTTGAAAGAGCATGTTTGGTTTATCAAAACACTAGTAGGCAAGAATAGCTTGCAACTTTTGAGCAAGAGGCTGAAAGGAGGACCTTGCAGGTTTGAAAGGAAAGAATATAACAAACAAAACGGGTTGAGGTGTTGCTATTACGAGAATGTCTAAAGCACTTGTGCCTGTTGAGTTTGGAACGAAGACTATAAGAACATCGCAATCTGAAAAACTACTCCAAGTAAGTTTCTAATCCATTTTTAGGTTGTAGATTGTTTCTAATGATGTTTTTATTCTGCAGGTATGATCAGACTGATAGTGCATTGAAAAATCAAGCCATGCAACGTGTAATGTCAGGAGAGATTAATGGTGACCACCCCCTGACATTTGAAGAGGCCCTGAGCCAAGAACAACAGAGCTTTAAGAATTAAGGTTAGTTTCGAAAAAACAATTCTTGTTATTTGCAATGGTAGTGTTGCAGGGTTTAGAGATTTGAAGGTTAGCATTAATATTTTTCTTATTATTTGCAATTGAAGTGCAGCAAAAGTTTATAGTGTTCTAAGTGATTTCTCTTAAATTAAGTTTCTGCCATTTTGTTCTTTTGTGTAGAATTTGGAGTCCTCTTGCTCTGTCACAATGGGTTCTTGAGCCCTGTTGCTGGTGATAAGGAGAATATTGAACCCAAGAGGGCATCTCACCAGCCTCTTACTGAATCAAATGCTAGTGAGGCTGGTGAGATGGCCTCTTGGGTTCAATATTCTCCTTTGCGGGAATTGCAAGAAGACAAAGAAATTATAAGCTTCTGGTAAGAAATAAGTTCATAAATTCGTACCTATTGTTTGTCATTGTAGCAATATTATTATTTTTGATTGCAGCTTGTTCCAACAGTTTAAATTTTCAACTTTGGCAGCTTAGAAAATCTGTGATTTCATTTTTTGGGTAATTTTTAGTTCTGTAATAAATAAACTTTACATGAATTGGTATTTCTGATGCAATCCACACTGCAATAATAATTTTTTTATAAAAATTGTAATGAAAAATCAGACAATGATAAAATTAGGAATTCTGTTTAAAAATAGCTTGAATCAAAAGTTAAGAAATTCTTTAACATGGAAAACCGGATTATGAAAATGGAAGAACCTGCCCAAATAATGAAAGATCTTTCTGTGGGACTGAAGAAGCCACTCCAAGAACAAAATACACCCCGCCTCCAAAACCTAACCATTCACCTTCACAACTCACTTCATAAAACTTTTACATGCACTGGTTTAAAATTTGGTTCGAAAATTCAATCCCTTCAATAGTAATAAATTTGTACCCATTTGAAAGGTTTGATTAGATTTGATGAATCAGTTTTTGCTTTAAGATGCTGTTGTTTCCTCCATCATTGACAAAATCAAATTTGTCGACTTAATTTTAAACTTGGTGTGAAATTGAGATTGGCCATGTACACATGCACATGATATGTATATTGATCTAAAAAACGGTCACATTTAAAGAATACAACTACTTTTGATTGGTCTAGTAGGTGGATAACATTCAAATAATCTCGCACTTTATAAATTCTCCAATTTTTCATATTTATGGGTAGGCACTGGGGATGTGAAAATAGTTCGCATTCTATGTTGGGTGTGAGCATAAACACTAGTGGATGCCCAAACAGGGCGGGTGCGTCGACATGCTCGAAAGAGGTCATCAACCCAAGACTATATGCCTTACATGGGCGTTGGGATTCTGTGACTCAACATCCACCCATATCCATTGGAAACCTCAACTACACTAAACCTTCCTACTAAAATCATCTCACATTCTTTGAAAGCACTAGGATTTATCACATTTGAAACATGGCTTACATATTTTGATTGGGGCTTGTTATAAGATAATAGTTTCAACTTTAAAAGTTTAATCCATCCATAAAATTCAAATCACATGTAATAAAATTTATTTATTGAATGATAATTTTATAGATAAATCAAATGTGTGCATTTCAACAAAAGTAAACATCTCAACATTTAAACTATATATTTGTGTTTAAAACCCCCAATGATATATTATACATCAAGTTTATCAATAATGACTTTCTTCAACATCATTCTAAATATAATAGTCCATATTCACCAAGAAAACAAATAATCCCACAAATTACATCTAATTTTCATGGAAATGCACCCTTGCCCTTGCTTACATGACAAAAAATATTTTGCCTTGGAAGAAGTCTTTTAAATTATGTACTTTTAGTGGGCAAAAGCACGTTTGAATACTAAAAAAAGACTATAGTGAATAACCATATTCTATTAGAAGGTATATTCAAAACTTTATCACTACTAAACTTTCATAATCATTAATATATGGCCATCAATAAAAAATTAGAATTTTCGTTTCAATTTACATAAGATAAAGGACGTTTAAAGTTGCAATTCCCATTCAACATTTGAATGTGC
>Ga0209208_10010446_pt1 | contig 12043 bp, 6 predicted proteins | sample S1TSphfallax_3_FD_187694 | JGI IMG/M metagenome (GOLD analysis project Ga0209208, IMG submission 187694) | Host-associated microbial communities from peat moss isolated from Minnesota, USA - S1T2_Fd - Sphagnum fallax MG (SPAdes) (version 2) | ecosystem: Host-associated > Plants > Peat moss >...
TTTTAAAAAGAGAAAGAGGATTTGTACACAAACCCTTGCCCCCTCCCCAAAAAAACATAAATAAAAATGAAGACTGGGGGAAAAAATAGTTTTTGCACCAATTTAATCAGCTTTGGATGGAAAAAAATTGTATTATTCCCTATTATTCTTTTAACTACACATTTAGGTCCCTATTTTGGATCTCATCCCCTATTTGGCCCAAACAGGTCTTTCTCATCCCCAGTTTTTTTGTGACAGTTTCTCTCGCAACCCTACTTTAGCCAAGTGTGGGGGTGAAGCCCAACACTTGGAAAAAGTGAGGATTTTGCATCCTCGGGGACTCCCGAATGTTTAGAGCTCGACAGCAACGCCCAAAACACCTCGCATTGGGGTGTTCTTGGTGTCATTGAAAAGGTCTTGAAGCGTAGATATCGAAAATGGCCTCGCATTGGTCATTTGGACATCTGTAGCCCAAGTTATGGGCAAAAGAAGGGCCGGGAGTCAAACTGGCAATTTGACTCCCGACCACAAAAAGTCCGGAATCGACCTCCTCCCAACCTCCGAATTGAAAGTGCAATACCTTGTTGGAAAGATCTCGACGAGGGCTACAAGTTTGGTTTAGACCTCGTTGCGATCAGACTTCGCAGTTGGGAGTTATGAGCTCCCAAAGTCCCAAGACTCCAACCGAGACAGTTTCGGGACAATTTCGGGACTCCAACTTGGGAGTCCCGGGAAAAAGAGCCATTTGGATGTAGCCTCTGCGAAGCGTTGCAGAGAATACTATATTGGGGAAGGTGGTGGCTTCCCCCGAGTCCGGGCCGTGGTGTGTCTTGTGGTCCAAAGTGCCCATGGCTTGTCCCAACACCCAAAGGTGTCCCGGAATGTGAACTAACCACGTGGGTGGTTTGTTTTGATGCAGATTCAAGCTTGATCTACTAAACCTTCTTCCTAGTCTAATCCCTGGGCTCCCAACTCGACCCTGTACCCTTTTTTAGAGTTGGAAGCCAGGAGCGTGCCTCCAAGTCTCAACTTTCCGCAACTTGATTTTGTGAAACCCTCAAGTGGGTTTCACCCCGTGACTTGGGAGCGCATCAGTTTCTTGTTACTTATTTTGCAACTTGTTCTTTTGACAAAAGCTTCAAACCAACATGTTAAACTTCCATTGTAAAATTATGTGTTTCTTCAGCAAAAGTCCATCACTTTTGTGACAATAAAATATTGGAAAAAAAAACAATGAATGTTATATAACATGAACTATTGCAACTGAATGTTACATAAGGTTATAACCATGTATCTAGCTATTGACAAGCACATGTTTTCTCTTCCTATTATGTAAACAATAAATTTTGAAATGAGGGAAGGCTGGTTGTCTAGATTAATAAGTAGGTATAAGATCAAAACTATATATGTTTATTACATAACTGTGGAAGTCTATGTTTTTATTTACACAAATATTTTTTCATTTTTAAATTTTCTTTGTATAATTAACGTGCAATAATAATCCTTTTATCATGGATTCTACACATTCCCAACTATGACAACACTTTTGAAAACTAAAATTTCAATTCTATTATTCATGATTATATTACATAAAACTTTGTACATATATAATAACTTGTTTTTATCAAATAAAAGTGTTTTCAAAAGTCACAAACACCCATTTATAAATTAATCAAAGGAAAACTAAACGAGCAATTATTTTAAGTTTAAACATCACATGATTTTAATGTGATTCAATAGATAAATTAATGTGTCAAAAACATTTATGTGTGAATTAATGCAGAATAATGTGCAAAAAAAATTTCACATGAATTATTATGTGAAAATCATGCACATTAATTGAAATTATGATTGAAACATAATTAAATTATGAAATTCAACCATTAAGCAATTTACCAAACTAAACCAATAAATAATTATATAAGTAATAATAAAATTACATATACATTACAACTAAAATAAAATTTTAAGTTTTAAAACTTGATTTTGATTTCATTCAAAAATTATTTCTTCTTAAACATTCCTATAGTAAAGGCCACTTTAAACAAAGGTCCAATGAAATTGAGCATTCCTATTGGTCAATTTGCCCCAAGGTTTTTAAACAAGGGTCCAAGATGAAAACAAATAAAATTGCGATTTAATTTACATGGCATCATTTTGAAAAGAAAACCAATTGGTGTAGACAACAAAACAAGAGCTTATAAGAGAGCTCATGGTTTAGAGAACCAAAAAGTATGTTAGGTTCCAAGGTTATTAATTTTTTTGTTTTTCTTTGTTTTTCATTGTTTTCTTTAACCCTTCTTGCTCAAATGTTATGAGAATGAAGACATCCTATGAATTGAGGACATTGTATAAGAACAAACCAATTCCATCGTTTTGACCAATTTTAAAAGTTCACATGATTGGCTTTGTAGATCCTCACAAGGTGATTGTTAAAAGAAATGCATTTTCAACCCTTCCAAGTGCATGACATGAACGTGACAACAAAAAATTAAGAAAACCATGAAAAAAAAAGAAGAGAATAAAGGTTAACCTCATCCTCTCACATATCAATCACACATTTTTTATATTTAACCCTTGAATTTGACTCCAAGCCTTTAGACACACTCATTGTACCTTAGGAAATATTGTTTAAAAAAAAATGTGAATAAGGATCCAATTCAACCTTCAATTTGCTTCGAATTAGTCCCCGGGCTTTTGGTCCTTGAACCCTTTGTCTAAAGTGGCCCTAACAATCAGTATTGCTCTTCACTGGTTTTGGAAAAAAATTATTTTATTTTCTGTATGTTTTCAAGACCAGCATTTGAGAACACTCAATGAGAACTCTTTCGCAGATGAAAGCCTAACGCCTAATTGGATGGAAAACCATATGAAAGCATAAATTTGAAAGCATCGCATCCCGAACAAAAACCCAAATTAGTTTAAAAGGGATGAAAAGCTAAACCAACAAATCAATAACTCCCACTCCCACACCAGAGGTCTGCAAACTACAATACCCACCTTGGTCCACGCATACAAATAAAAGGCTTTCCAATAGTACGAAGAGATGAACCCCCAACTTCCTTATAATTTGGAATTCAATATTTATTGAATTTTTAGGGCTCGAAAACAATCAAAAATCCAAACACATGAGCATTACAAAATCACCTCAATGCACCCTTACTAAAGGCCTTCTTCCCTACTAAATGCAAACAAACTCTAAACCCTCAACCCTTATTAGTAGCATTTGTAAAAAGGATTGCACAAATGTATTTGCAAAAGCTTTTTTGCATCTGGTTTTCTGTTTCAAAGCTTTTTTTTTGCATATAATTTTCTCTGCCAAATGTGGAGAGTCACAGAAGTGATGGAAAATTCTCGCTGAAAACCAATTTAGCCAAGCGCATATTCTAAGAGCATTCCAAACCAATGTTTATTTTTTTCTCATCTTTTTTCGGTTTTCCATTGGAACCTGCAAGACTAGGAGTATAATTGGCATGTACGCAGAGGATTCCGAGCGATATTGGCATGTACGCAGAGGATTCCGAGCGATATTGGCATGTACGCAGAGGATTCCGGGGATATTGGCATGTACGCAGAGGATTCCGAGCGAGATTCATTAGTTGGCCATGCCAGCCCCTGATGATTCCAAGAACCTGTAATTGGCACGAGCCAACTCCCAACATCTTTAATCGGCCTTGACAGTACCTGCCAGCGCTTTGAACACCAGAATCGCGATCCCCTTGATGTGCTCCGGAGGTCCCATGTCGCCCACTGGAACGTACGTGGCCGTCCAGATCGCGTCAGTGGTACCAGCAGCTGCTCCAGGGACGAAATTCATCACGGCGCTGAAGTAGTGGTACCGGGGATCGCCTTCTAGCACTGTGTACCCCAGTGCCTTGTTTGCGTCGTCGAAGAAATCCATGCGCTCCTTCACTTCCCCGGCATGAGGAACCGCTGCACATCATTAATCGCATCGCAATGAACTTGGTTAACCACAAGCTCAGGGGCAATTTCATTCATACTAAGACTACTTAGATTGATCAGACAGACTACGAGCAGCAGGAGTTCTTGTTTTTTGAGCTGTAGATTACAGGAAGTATGGCGAGATTATTGGATGACAACTCTGTGTTTCTTGAATAATTAGTGTGCAAGAAAGCTGCTTGTGACAAGATTGCGAGGGCATTTTTTCATACCTGGGCCCATTTTGACCACACGAATGCTCCCAGGTTCACCATGTCCTTGGAGAAACGTGGATGAAGCAAAGAATTCCGGCATCGCCTTGGGAAGCAATTCGTCAGCGTGCTTGCACGCCTCCCATATTGCGTCGGGTGAGGCATTCAAAACCTCAGTGTGCGACAGAGTCTTCGTGGCCAACACCGCGCGTTCCAGAGTTTTAAACACTAGAACGACTATCTGCTGGATGTGCTCAGGGGGGCCCATGTCTCCGACAGGCTCGTACGTTGCGGTCCAGATTGCCTGACAGCTGGTCTCACCCACGGCGACGAATTTCATCTCGGCGCTGAAGGAGCTGTAGCGGGGATCGCCCTCCAACACGGTGTAGCCCAGGGTCTTGGTGGCATCGTCGAACTTATCCATGCGCTCCTTCACTTCTCCAGCATGAGCAATGGCTGCAGTGACCCATTTCAACCAATTCTATCACCAACAGATAGAACAAATCCTTACTCAATATAAGAAGATATACTGAATCTCTCGACCAAAATTCATTGCTCGGCTGATTAGTTGAAAATCTAGGTAGATTTCAATTCCTTTCAAAGTACTCACACTCCACTTCTGGTCAACTTGCAAGTTTAGAATGCCGCAATGAATAATGAATTCGACCTAGTCGAGCCTGTTGATCCGTCTAAATCAAGCATACTAAATCCCCGGATTCCAAATGATATAAACGGCAAGGCTACAAAAAAAATGATTTGTTTTCAAGAGATCATAGAGGTGGAAAGAGTCCAGAATTACTGTCATACCAGGCCCCATCTTGACAATGCGAATACTACCAGGCTCGCCATGTCCTTGCAGAAAAACACTTTTAGCGAAGTAGTCAGGCATAAGCGCAGGCAAGATCTCATCCGCATGCTTACAAGCCTCCCAGATCCCATCAGAGGAGCACTGCAGGGACTCAGTATGTGAAAGTAGGCCCACTTGCACGTGCACCATGTTTGCTGCTAGTTGCAGTGTCAAATACAAAATTATGCAACCAGAATGACGAATTCACAGTGAAGAGAAGAGACACACACACACACACACAGAGACACACAGATGTTGCTGTGAAGTGTGTGTTTGGGGAGAGACTGAAAGACTCAGAGAGAAAGGTTTGATGGAGGAAGGAAAAGAGACGAAGAGCTTTTATAGGGGCCTAAATGTGGGGGCAAATGGAGACCAGACTTTGACAGTTTTGCGTCGACCTTGACTTTGATCTCACTTGAATCTGGAGACTTTGAAAGTTTTGGTGGTCATTAAAGTTGTGCGTAAAGTCAGGCGATTTGGGGGCGAGGAGAACGGCTAGTTTCGCCAGAATATGGCATCAAATGCTTAACTGGGAATGAAATTTTACGAAACAAAATAATTGGGACCCAAACTAGTTTTTCCACCAGTTTTGGTGGTAAATTGAGTTTCATCCCCTCTTTCCTTCTCCCTGAGCGCCTTCACTACTGCTACATATATTTTCACTCCTCATACGGCCAGTTTCGCCAGAATATGGCATCAAATGCTTAACTGGGAATGAAATTTTACAAAACAAAAATAATTGGGACCCAAACTAGTTCTTCCACCAACCCTAAACCCAAACCCTAAACGCATGCTTACACAATCAGGGCAGACATACGAGGAGGCATCAATCCAGGTGCCTGAGGTCTGCTTGATTTCACACTCTGTATGCACAGACCGTCAGCAGGAGCAGCACAAAAGCCATAGGGCTGGATCCCCTAGCAGACAGGGATCATGATACGTGAGAAGGCAATGAGGGCAAAACATACTCTTTTTGTAAAGCAAGGAACAGGATTCACACAGCCGTAAGTAGACATTGCCTTGCTTGATTCTCCGCAATCCTGTGGCGCTGCTCCTGCTCCTGTTGTTACTGGTGCTATCTACGCCATTACACCCGGTATATCCCTGCTGCTGTTGTTTTTGATCACCACCAACCACATCAACTGCTTCAACTTCACCATCTCCAGCATCATCATCATCATCATCATGAGCAGACACAACCTCCTCCTGACCGATCATCGTTCCTTGAAGAAATTCCTCAGGGAAGATTGACAAAGGAGATGAGGAAGACAGCCAACCACTTTGCCACAACCCTGCTAACAGACGTTTCAGCGGAGGAAGCGATTCACCCCCAACGCCACCCATCGTGGCACGGCCTCCGTCCGTTCAATCAGGTCTGAAATCCGAAGACTCCCAAGAACCCTCCAGCACTTCTTTAAGAGGTGTCCACAAGAAAACATCATTAATATCCATCTTAGTTTCTAGAGACTCATAGCTTGGGATAGAAGGTTTAGCTTCATGTTCAAATGAAGGAAGTGTCCTCTTTCCAATTGATTAAGACTCGCTCAACTTAATGATAATATCTCTCAATGAAGATGATTGACAAGTGATAATTTGCTTGTGGTTCACAAGGGTTGCAAGAGTTTTAAAATTCATTCAAAGCTCCACATATGGAACAATTAAATTGTTCCATGATAGTCCCTTGTGGTCTTCAATGATCCTTTTAATCTTCATGGTTACTAGCCTTGTTGAGTGGACAAACAATCTACTACAATAGTTCAACCTCAACACTTCCCTAACATTGATGTGTTCATATATCTCATTGTTGTAAACCTTGAATACAATTTTGTTTTAACATGGAAAGACAACCATCCTTCAATAAATGATGAGTCAATATCTAATATGTGTTTAACATAGAAATGAAGTGATATAAAATAATTCCAAATCTCCATTTGCCATGTATGTAAGGCCAATATTGACCAGCAACAAATGATCTAATTAGATCTTATGGAGTTTACTTTGTAAATCTTATGCCCCATAAAAAACTCAATTATTATAAACTTTATTTTTTGAACTAAATAGTTGAATCTAGTCAATAGTCCCACAAACCAACACACACATTTCAAAGTCACAACTTCAAAACTCAACTAAAACCATTCTAGAGCAAATGTATACCTTGCTCTTGAACTTGTTAATGACATCACCAATTGTGTTATGCTTCAATAAACATAACCCATTAACTTTAAATTAATTTAATTGAAGAAGGAGAATCTATGTTTCTTTGTGATAGATAAAGTACAAGAAACTTGATAATGCTTCCCAATACTTGAGTGTTGCCAAGCCATAAGCTCTAGCTACCTTGTATGCTTTATCATAAGCCCATGCAAACCAAATAAGAGAATGAAGAAGTTGCATAAATCAAATTAGCTCTTCACATATGCAAGCTTTTTATTCTTGGCACCTATATTATCAAATAAGATAATTGCAAAAGAACCAAGTACAAACTTCAAACACATCCCAAAATGTAATTACTTTCATTTTCTTTTCAAGAAGATCAAGAAAAGAGGTCAAAATCTTGACTTTGGTAAATAGATTAAATAGAATCCTATGTTAATTGATGTAGTTGAAAAATAAAATTGTTGAAAACAGTTGTACAAACAAGACCCAGCTTACAAAAAGAAGCCACTTGCAATGCTCATTAAATGTCAAACAACAAGCCTCTTTACCATTCCACCTATTCTTAGAAAAATGCTAGAACATAACCAAGTTACTAGAGAACCAGAAAAATCTATGGTTGAATTTGTTCATTCCAAGTTCAAAAACACACGCTTTTGCATCACATTATAACATACAAATACATTATGACACAAATGTTGTCAACTCACATTGTGACATAAAAATATTCTAAACTTGAAAACAAACTTTGTATGCATAAATACAAATGAAAGCACCCTACACAAGGGCCAACTTAGGTAGTTTCATGGCATGTGACTAAAATGTACACCTACAAAAATATGTGTTGTATTGGATTTCACTTTTGGCGTTTGGACTTGACATTTTGAATCTCACAAAGTTATTAAAAATTAGTCCCAAAAACTACTATCAAAAATTAATATAAAAAATTACTACTAGAAATTTATTACTGAAAACCATTACTAAAACCCATTACTAAAGATCAATTATTGAACATTTTCACTAAAGTTCACTACCGAAAATTATTGTACCAAAAACTATTACCGAAATTTTGTTAAAAAAACTTTATGTTACTTTTACAATTGAAACATTAGTTGTTTAAACTACCCTCAATTTAAACTTATAGATAAGGCTTATTTGTCAGTTTAAAACATTTTTCGAAGATTCTCTTAACTTTTCGGGAGTTTCAACAATTTTAACCACTTTAGGGTAAAAGCACATTACAGTAAACCAAAATTGGTAGTTTGAAGTCCATTTTGAGATTTCAAATCTACTGATTTTTCAAAAAAAACATTTAAATGGTGTTGAAGTTGATAGTTTTTTCCATTTCCAACTTTATACCATCATAATTGAAACCTTCTTTAAAAACCTTTAAAAACATGGGCCTCAAAAAAATCACTTTAGATATTGAAATGGATTTTTTTTTAATTTGAATTTTCAATTTAAAATTTTGATAGATTTTTTGTTACTTGATTTTTTCATTTTAAGTGTTATGATACTTCAATGTGAGGTAGCAAAAAGTTGTAGGTTTAATTTTTAACTCCAATAAAAGAAAAAAGTTCACAATGATAGTTTTCTTAAAGTTGTTCGGACTATGACATTGGATGGACCATCCTTTGTAAAATCCACTTTGAATTGAACATTTATCTTTTTTGATTTTGATTTTTTTTCAGTTTGAAATATTAGAATTAGAATTTTGATTTTTCACCTCACTTTGCCAAGTTTCTCAAATATATTCAAATACATTGCAACAATATTTAAAAGTCACTTAGAATAAACTAGCACTATGACATTCAAAAAAGTCAATCGTAATGTGCTTTTACGATTTAAAAGTTTTCTTCTTATGGGGAATTAACATGGGCAATCAAGGTGTATCATTAGTTGTTGTAATTCTATGATCTTGATGTCCAAGATTTAGAGAATATTCTTGAAATCATCTTTTTCATTTTTGTGCATTGTGATTTGTTTTGAAGTTATATGTTATTGCATGATAAAAATTTAGATCCATATGTATTACTTTTGTCCATTAATATTTCCAATGCACATATGACCTTGATAATGAAAAACCTAGAATGACAACAATGCTTCAAAACAAGAAAGAAAGCCCTACACATACCATGGCAATGCATTTGTATTCCAAATTGCTAGTTGTTGTGAACTTTCAAGATCCTCCATTCTAAGGAACTTAAACAAGGTGAATGAGAAGATACTAAGCAAGTAGGAAAAAATTAGACTCCAAAGATGGTGGATGTTCCATTTCCATTAGTTCATGTGGTATTAAGCTAGACCACTGGACTTTGGATAGGTGCAAGTGTAATTTGCTCACCCAAAACACATAAAAGTCAAATTGTGAAACCCAATTTAAATTTCGAGTATTTGCATTGAAAACTTGACTGTTTTGCCCATAAATTTTATGTCAAGCTGTGCACATAGACGATGGACATATATCTATTACAAAATGTGAATGCACTTCAATAGTCCCAGTTCATTAGACCATTGATCCCTATTCATTACAACCAGGGAATTTACAACCACTAAACTCTCATTGGCCTTAACCTGAGTTTTAATTCGATTGCTTAACCTTGAGATGGTTCCAAGAATGTTTAATTAGCATCAGCACATTCCCAACAAATTTAATTGGCTTTGACAACACCCGCCAAGGGTTTGCACCCCAGCAAGCGATCCCCTTGATGTGCTCCGGAGGTCCCATGTCGCCCACTAGAATGCATATCGTGTTTCCCAGTCTCTTGCCTGCATCTATGCGGTCCTTCACTTCCCTAGCATGAGGAACCTCTGCACATCATTCATCACATTCCAACGAACTCGATAAACCACAAGCTCAGGGGCAATTTAATTCATACTAAGACTACTTCAATTGATCAGACTATGAGCAGCACGAGTTCTTGTTCTTTGAGTTGTAGATCACACGAAGTATGGCGAGATTATTGGATGACAACCACTACAACATTTGGAGTAGTTTTTCACATTTTTCCCATAGATTTTCCTCAATGTTGCCACGCTTTTGATGATTCATATCATCGACTGTATGTGACAAATTTGTATCAAAACATGGGAAAATTACGGGTTAGAGGTGTGGCAAAAGTGTGGGATATAGAAGCATGATAAACTGTGTGGATATATTGATTCATATCCACATTTTTGCCTCAACGCCATCCCACATGTTTCTATGAAATTTTCACATTTGTAACATGGAGGTTAGACTGCACTATGCTCATACTATCCCTCTTTTTACCCTCACATTTTTCACAATTATGACATAGATATATTCCACTGATTTTCTCAACTTTTCCATGCAAATGATAGGTAGGCTAAACCACTTTTGGCAACATATCCCACTTTTTTCCCTCAAGTTTTCCATATTATTAACAAAAAATATTATAGTTTTTCCCTCAAGTTCTCTGAGTTATCAACAAAATAACTCCCACATTTTCCCTCAAATTTTTAGTGTTATCTAACTAAAAGTATCCCCACATTTTTTCATTATTAACAAAGAGTATCCCACTGTTTTTCGTAAAGTTTTCCACGTTATTTTACAAAAAACATTACAAATTTTTTCAAATTTTTTTCACCTTATTTAACAAAAAAGTATCACATCAGTGCCTTGGTGGTCACCAGCATTGACTGGTGTCCTCTACTCACCAAGCAACCAACAAGGTCAAATGCTCACATACAAATCCACCCTAATCAAGACTAAGCTTTATTGTATTATACATCAACAGAGCTATACTTTATTGTACATATTAAGTTTACCATTAATGCACCCTGCCCAAAGACAACTCCCATCCATAAGCAATCACTTCACTGGAGTTGTCACCACTAGCACCTCTTGCATGCGATCACCTTCTTGATTCCACTGCATAAATGTTGCATTTCCTACTACATCCTAAATTGTTCCATCCATTAAGGCCACCAATGCTTCAAGCTTTCTAGATTCCTCTTAGATTAACCCAAATATTTCAACTGCTCAATGAATTTCATCAGCTACCCCCAAGAAAACATTTTTAAATCGTTGAAACTAACCTTCAAAACCACTCTCTCTCCTTGATGCCCTCTCGTCTATTGGTATTTCAGTCCCCTATGGAAGACCCAAGTTTGGTATAGTGGGCTTAGAATGCACACTAGCTCCAAACACCCTCATTGCTTCCTTTGTCTGTGCATCCCTGCCAACAACATAAACAATGAAAGAGTTTCCTATGGAATGAAATTGTTTCCAGATGTTCACATGATGGTGAAACACATACTGTGATTTCAAAATACATGAAAGGTGGCAGAAATAGAAGCCCATATTAGATCACATCCTTGAACAAAAAGATAGGTATCAACACTAGAAGAAAACTAAGATTTTGTAACCAACCAATTTGCGACTAGTTGCGATTATTTGACATTTACAACTATTGTTGGTTATATCTACAATTATTTTTTGCATTTGAAGCCGCTTGTAACTACTCTATGACTAACTTACGACTAATGGATTTTTTCATCCTTTCATTTAGATAGCTTTCAATACAATTTCCATCTGAGAAGACCCCTCTACCTACCATTAGTTGCAAATGTCACCAAATGAATCATAGCCCTGTGAGTATTCCAAATGTATTATACATATTTTAAGCATAAGGGGTCCACAATTGTGTATTGAATGTATTCTACTCACTATTATATGGGTACATACTAAGATGTACCCATATATTATTGGTTATGTATAATAGTTGTATTTAAATTGTATGTAAATTGTATTTGAAGCATACTTGAATATGTATTGCATACATCACCTTAGTTTTTGTCTAGTTTATTTATGTTAAATTTGTTTTAAATAATATACAGATTATACCCAAGTCATATTACATGCCTTATGTGGTTTTCCAAATTAGTGTTC
>Ga0209208_10010447_pt1 | contig 12042 bp, 9 predicted proteins | sample S1TSphfallax_3_FD_187694 | JGI IMG/M metagenome (GOLD analysis project Ga0209208, IMG submission 187694) | Host-associated microbial communities from peat moss isolated from Minnesota, USA - S1T2_Fd - Sphagnum fallax MG (SPAdes) (version 2) | ecosystem: Host-associated > Plants > Peat moss >...
AATCTACAACTATCCTCTCACAATTCAAATGTAAGTAGATGTTATTCACAATATCTAAATGTGCATCTTCTTTTGAATTTAAATGAAATTATTTTGACATTTTGTTTTGGATGTCAATGTTTGCAAGAAACCATGGTTAATAGGGTGCCAAAGCTTTCAGCTCGCAATCTATGCAAAACCAATGACACAAGCACAAGAATAACTTTGCTTCCCTACACAAAGAAATCATAATGTTAAAGTAGAACTCAATTCCCAGATGTGGAGGTGGACCATAGGAGCCAAATGTCAACATCATTCATATTAGAAGTGTAGATATATGGGATGGACAAATGATATTCACAATTATCTTTATTGGAATCTTTAACAATTTCAATTTCGTCTTTTAGGTATTAATTTTTTGGAGTACTTTGTTTTGTGTTATTCTAAAAAGGAAATATTTTTTGTCATTGTGGACCAATTCTGTTTCCCATAATATTCAAATGTTTTTATGAAAAGAAAAAGTAGCATAGTTATGAGAAAACATAAAGCATGTTGGACAATCACTATTGGCCAATTTTCTTGAATTGCACTCTTAGGACCATTTTAGTCGGGGTCCAAGGTCCAATGAAATAGAGCAATCCTATTGCTTGAGAGCCATAAATTGGACCCATGGCCTTTAGGTGAGGGTCCAAGACCGAAAAAGTGGCAAATCAAGGCTAAACTTACATGGCACCATTTTGGAGGGAAAATCAATTGGTTTAGACCCCCAAAAAAGAGAGCTCATGATTTGGAGAACCAAAGATGCAGCAAACTAAGGTCCAAAGCAGGGTCCAACTCAAGGATTCAATTTGTGTCAAATGGGTCCAAATTGGCTCCTAGGAATTTGGACCTGGGAAAACCATCTAAAGTGGGCCTTAGAGTCTTTTCCCAGAGTCTTATTCATAGAGTCTTTTCTGTGGGTATCTCTTATGTCACAAATCTTGATTTGCTACACACAAATTACAATAGAAGAGTAAATAAGTACAATGGCATCCTCTTACCTGCATTAATGATGGAAACTATTTTTTTTTGGATTCATCTAAATGAAGTTACTTATTTTGATCCACATGTTGTTGAATGAGATTTATGAATTCGGTTGTAGCCATATTCGAATTTGTGCACACAACATCAAACATATATTATGTATGATGGAATGATTATCGTTGAAAGTGAGAAATTGGAACCTGGAAAATTGTATGGCCAGCACTTAGCCCATGTGTTTAGATTCTTCATTCCATTCTTGCAAGTTATTATCATTCATATTATTTCTTTGTGTTTACTGCTTGTACATGGTCATGTTGCTTAAGAGTTTTGGGTCAACTTTCGATTTGGGCATAGTCAGAAATTTTCAGAATAGTCAGGCAACGCACTCGAGTTTCCAAAGAAGTGGGCTGTCATAAAAAAAAAACTTGTTGATAGCCCGTGGCCATTTACTTGAAAAGAGTCAACATTGATGTCAGCGAAGAGCAGAATTCGGACACCCCACCTCCCAAAGAATCCATGAATGTCATGAGGGTGACGCTCTTCCCCCCTGACATACTCTTTCACCTAGTACACATACCTCTGGCTTGCTTTGAGGATCATATATATGCACATTCTATTTTCCTTGCTCGAAAATCTGAAGTACTTCATAGTAAATCAATTGAAACTTATACTGCAATCTCCTTCAGTTCTGTTCTGCTGTTTTTCATGCAGATTCACTCTGATTGACATCAGCAGGCAGCAACTGCGTTTTTAATTAAATAAAATTTTGAGTACGAATGGTTTGGCTGGGTCAGTGTGATGAATCATGATCCTTTTTGGAGTTGAGTTGGTGGCATCCCTGATAATATATAATCGACCAAAGATCCAATGGCAGTTTTCTTCTTTTGTTTTCATGATGCAGCTGTCATGTGCCTACAGCACTGTCCAGTCAGTCCAGTCCAGTCAGTCTACAAAGTTTTTCTTTTGCCCTGAATTTTGAAAGGAAATCTGACCTGGTCACCTGAACAGTTCAAAGACCCACATGGGCATATAACTAAGTGCGTTGGGATTTGCAAAAATATGTGTGTCTCTGTGTGTGCGTGTTCTTTTTTTTTTTCCTTAGTTGCCTCGCCAAAGGGCCATGTGTGTCATGTGTGAAGGATGCAAATTTAATTACTTAAGCGGCTAGAGTTACTATATAGATAGACATCATAGAATAATACCTCTGCATGCTTCAGCGAACCACTATCAACTCACAATAACTTCAGACAAAAAGAACTTGTTGGGGTTGAAGCTGAGGTGACCAACAACAAACATCATAGGAATTTGGAGCATCCAAGCTTATCAATTTTGCTTGGTAATCCCCCGACCCTGAGCAGCAGCCCGGTCCCCACTCTATCTCTTGAGAGATTTTCCCATTCTCAGTTGGTGTTGTTGGTACGTGTCCAAAGGAGTTGGTAAAAATGTTTCAAGTAGGTACGCTACTCACTGTTTGCCAGTACAAATGACACTCTCCCAATCTGCAGAATTATACCTTCTTGACCCAGTCCTGCAATGCATGCAATTTAACTTGTTTCTCACCCCAATCTGTCCATTTGTTGACTTGCCTGAGTAGAAGTTGGGAAGGCACTTTTGTCTTCATCTCCAAAGGGCTTGAAAGTTCAGTCTGTTAAGACACACTATTCAATTTCCAAGAGCTCATTAACAATTGAACTCATGTTTTTTTTTTTTTTCCGATTTTTTTTCATATTAAAAAAGTGGTGAGTTTTTGCTGAAAAAGCACACTTTCTTAAAGATTTTTTCAAAAAACTATTTTACAAAATAACAAAAAAATTGCTACCAAAAAAACTAAATCGGTTATCTAACTTGGCTACTTGAAATTTGTTCGTAGGGCTAACAAACATGCACATCACAATGAAACATGCTTCCAGAGAGTATTAGTTATAATTATTTTTCCATTTCTAGGAGAAATTGAAAAATCAACACACTTCAGTGCTTGCTAATGACAAGCCAAAGTGCAATAAGTTTTGAATGGTTTTCCATGAAAAATAGGTGTCATGGCAACACTCACATGAATAAACCCATTGCCAATCTAAGAGCTAAGTGTAAGAACTGAAAATTGAAAAATCATTGTAAATGCATGGCGAGGATAGTAAATAACAATAGTGGGAAAGGTTTCCTCAGTAAAAGAGTTTGGAAGAAAGCAAAGAGTGCAATCACAATATAATGACTCATGAAAAGTGTAACCACTATTTAATTTTTCATAGTTGTAAGTGATAAGTGATGTCAATGTTTTAAATGTTTGATATTTTTTTTAAAAAATATTTTAAATATATTATGGGAATATTTGATTAAATTTGAAATGAATATAAAATATTCAAAAGAACTTTTAAAACAATGTAATCAATGCTCTCATTATTTTTAAAAATTCAAAAAATATTTTAAATTATTTTAGATTGACATATTTATGATTATTTATTTATTTATTTATTCAAATAAAAAATTGTATCATATTATTAACTCATATATTCATTGTGTTGACTTGTAAGAAAAAAATTCTGAAAAAAATTATTTTTAATAGTCCAATCCAATTCTACCATGTCATCTTTATTATCTCAACCCATTACTTCTAAACAAAGCACAAAAAAAGAGAGGTGTGAATCATTATTTTGTGATTGCACCCCAAAGCAAAGTTAGACTTATCATGATTCCACCAATCATTGGTTGCTCAAGCTTAAACCCAATCTAGGATGAACAAAAGGCTTAAACCTAGTCCATGATGAACAAAAGGTTTTCATCACCATATTGTGCACCAAATACTATGAAGGTGGACGTATGCTATCAACAAAACTACGCTGATTTTTTTCAACATTTATTGGTTTGGAGTTTGTACAACCTATCATCCAAAGCTTCCTTGGGATATCTCTACCGTGCTCATGATTCTTTTGTACTTGGTCCCCCAATGCTTCCAGCATTTGTAGATTGAATGCATGGCATCCAACAAACTCCATTTCAAAGACATGCCCAACTTCTGTCTTTCTTTAATTGTATTTTGGAAAGCTTTTGGGTCCCAGAAATACACTTTTGTGTCATGCGTTGCGGAATGCATGGCATCCAACGCCCTTTCATTGCAAAAACACAACCTATGCTAGTTTACAAGAATACCTAACCACCGCAAAAGGGGGACCAGGTTTGCAGGATCACCATTGCAGGTTTTTGAAGCTTTAACCGAAACCATTGTTCAGATCACAGTCATGATGCAGAGGACTGTTTGATTTCATGATTCTAATGTCAAACTCATGCCCATTATGTTTGCCGCACAATTTCAGAGCTGTTGGACTCCAGGACCACTGACGTGACAATTATGTCGGCCACACATGCAGCCATATTACCATCCTGAGAGCATCTGCACAAAACAGAAGGTGTACTTACTTGACAGAAGACACCCACATTTAGCTTGGGTGACAATGGGGGCTGGGGGGGACACACATCCCTTGAAATTTGCCATTCACAAATGGAAGAACCTTGTCTTCATGTTCACAGTTATGTGTGTTCCCATTGAGTATGGAAGAACCCTGTCTTCATGTTCCCAGTTATGGATGTTCTCATTATGCCAGCCGCGCTGAACTCCAGTGAGGCTGAGTATGCTTTGTGTAACCTAAAGTCTGGTATGCAGGAAAACAGCAAAAACCTAGCAAAATTCAGGACTGAAAAACATTGGTGGCATGCCAGAAGTGCATCCTGCTATGGGCAGGATTTTCAGTAAAACATTGCAAGCCTCATGCCAGCCAACTTGGTGCCCACCATTTATTCTAGAACGACCAGATTGGTACATATATAATCTTGAACAAACACATGGGACCCAGTGTGCAAACATGTTGTTTGTTTTGGAATCCCAGATCAAAATTTACCAGGGCATAAGTGGACAGAAACATATATTTCATGAGTTTGATAAGGTTGTACAGTTAATAGAATATTGCAACTTTGCAAGTGGGGCATGGACGATATGCATATATAATATAGAACAGGTACACGAGGCACATAATTTTCCAGAATCCCAGCACAATTGCGTCACTCCGTTCTAATCTAATGATGGATGTGGGCACTGGGGACCATAATAAAGGAAAAGTGGATTTTGGAGAAACCAGCATAGATCTGACATCCCTTCCTTTTGAAATTTAAGGATTGTGGAGATACACACAAACAGTAAAAACACAAAAGAAAGAAGGGGAAAAAAAAAAAGCAAAAACATTGACAGTGGGCTCTCTTTATTTCAAACTCAAATCATGCCTCTTTGTAATCTCATCTGGTATCGTCATTATCTTCTCTACCAACAAAGCCCATTTCACCCATGACCATGCTGTAGTTTCAATAAATGGTTTTATGTTTTTGAAACTACATCTGAGATGTCTGCTTTTGGCTTCTTTCCTAAGTTTGCTGTCATCTTGCTCATGTTGAACCTTCACTCAGAATCCAGCAATTACAAAACTCTTGTTACAACTAACAAATACTGTTCCCTTCCAAGCTCAAAGAAATTCCATTCAAAGTCAATTAGATATGCATACCTATCTAGATTGTGGGCAGGCAGTTCCCTTTGCCAATGAAACATGATCCATATATACTGATGACCATCCTTCAGTTTGTTGCATCATATACTCAGCTGGATCCACAATTATTCACTATATGTACTTGCCTTTCAGTGATAATAAAAAATGTTAGAGTTTGATCACTTACATATACTGTTGGGTTCTAGTAGTAGATGTATTTGATGAATGGATATTGGGGATGTTCATGTGCCACTGAAGTTATCCCCTGCTTAATTCTTCTCCCTCCAGAAGTCCTGGGCACTTACCTTCTGAATTCCAGGTTCAGATGCATTGCTGCTCATGTTTTAGTGGTCAGTATCCTAGTAAAGGGATTAGCATGTCAGCCTTCTAGTTTATGCGAGCAAAGAACTCCCCTTCCTGCATCTGCAAGTGTTCCACAAATAACTGGGCAAGGGTTCTGAAACAGCAGCTTGCCATTGCACAGGTCCACAATTTCTAAATAGAAGAACCTGATGGCAATTGGAGACTTCAACCCATAATCTGTCTGGAAGGATGCCCATGAATATAGCCTGTGATTTTAACTTTCAAAGGGACTTGTTTAGCAACCAGCTTCTTTTGACCCACTTTGGGCAACATCGGTTTAGAAGTGTTGCCCATATTGACAATTTCTATGCATGTACAGAGCACCTCTCCCCATATAGAATCAACAATTAAAAGGCAAGTTGAGACATTTCAAATACAAAGCACCCCTTTGAGATGTAAAGAAAGCCCACCAGAAGGTGAAGATCACCATCATATGCAGCTCAACTTCCTTGGGTTCATCTGTGAGATGTGTCGCCAATCTCTTGATGAGAAAAGGTGATTTAGATCAGAGTGAGACACTGTGACTCTGCATTGCACTTCAAATTGAAGCAAGCACTTTGTTTGCCACCACCAAGTCATTCTCCATTCATCCAGCAACTTGTAAAGAAAGAGCCTGCAAAACCTTTCTTGATGACAGAGTTGGGTCAAATTTTGGGAGTAAACACACTGGCAGTGACATACAAATGTCATTAAACGTCCATAGAGATATGACAAGATGGAATAAGCATTAAACTTTTCTTCTGAACCTGTCCTGTTGACTGGACCATTCTTTAGGCTACTCTGACCATTCCTTTGTGTTGTTAGCTAGAGAAGTTGTGCTTTGTCATCCAAGGCAATGAAACAGAAAACTTTAACCTAGCAACTGAAAGAGAATCTGCCAAAAAAAGGCAATAAGGGCTTTGATGCTGGCACCATGTTCTTTGACATGGAACAAATCAACATTGAAGGTCAATTGTTTATACACATGAGTACAGTGTTCCCAAATTTCTGATGATCACAATGCATCTACAGAGCCACAACGTTGACAAGAAAATCAATAACTGATGACCTGGACCCAAAACTAGGATGTGCTTGAGAAATACAAAATCCAGGACCAAAACAGATTCAGAAACATGTGAAAGGAAAACAACACTGCAAATCACTTTCCAACAAAGCATGTCCAAGTTGAGAGAGCGAAGCAGTACAAGACTTTCCAGTTGATGATAGTACTGCTTTTGTTCTCACAGCTCGGAAAGCATCTGTAGGCTTGGAGATGCACCACAAAAGGTGCTGCACACTAATTTTGCACCATCCAGAAAATGGAATGAAACAGTTTATCAACATATGAGCAAGAAATGGACATTGCCATGTGTATGCACACTGGAGATGCCATAACCTACAGCTGACCCAGTGTTGCCACCTATCATATCTAGCTTTGCTTGCAAATATCAAAGATACAAAAAACCGCCAAAATGACAAGAGTATGATGAGACTCACAGTCTCTTAAATCATTCTCTTCTCTTGAAATCCTTCAAATACAGTGGTAGAGAATGTTATCTAATCATTCACATTTGTCAATAATCATCTTCTTGAGCAAGTTTGCTCAATAAGGCTGCAAAGAGCTCATCCCTTTTCTGTGCACGAACTTCCTCTCTGGCACGTCTCTGTTCCTCACGCTCACGCCACCCTTGCTCTCTTGTGATGCGCTCCTGCTCAAGTTTTTCCATGGCATCTCTCCACTCCTGTTCCCGAATGCGCCATTCTTGCTCCCTTCTTTCCACTGCGTCATGCCATTGCACCTCAGCCTGCTGGTGTTGGTGGAAAAAATCCTCTAGAACTTCCTGCATGCTATTTGCCCGAAACTTTTCAGCTGTGACTCTCTGTCCCTTTTCTGATCTTCTGCCTTTCCTGCCAACAATGCGGTCATCCTCACTATCATCCTCATCATCAACATCATCACTATCCTCATCTGAAGACCTCCTCCCTCGTTTCCCTTTCTTACCAGGTCTGGCCCCTGCTTCCACCTCATGCAGCATCCTGTCCATACTCTTTGCACGCTCTTTGAAGATCACATCAAGCTCCTCAAAGAAAGGGCATTGCTTGCCGTTGTCATGCTCACTAGTCTCCTTACCCTGCAGCCATTGACATGCAATCACATTGAAGCATACAGAAGATCGAAAAAGCAGACTCACATGCAAATATGGAAACACTATTTAACCTATCACAAAGCATTGAGGGTGTGTAGTGAAGACAGGGAGGGAAATGAGATGGACCTCATAATCAGGCTCAAAGGTCTCCTTTCCCTGCATACATTTGCATCAGCAAACCATCAAATCAAGGAAGCATAGAGCACTAAGCTAGGCTCAAGCAAACAATATTAAGGTCTGAAACCTGTAATGAATAAAACCTTCAAAGAGCAATGATTGGAATCCTGCCACCCACAAAGACTCTACAAAACTGATCCTGGTTGCACATTTTCCTTTGAAGTTTTACAGCCAGGGCGCTAGAGCCATTGTACTCTCCAATTCCCTCCAAATACATTTACTTTGTGGAGAGAATGAGGGCATGAGGGATTCAGGAAACTGTAGATGCAATCGAGGCTTCTTCTGGATTGAGCAAGAAACAAAGCAGAAACACAGCCTACCTTGTAGCGGTTGACAAGATTCTTCCATTTGCATTTGCACTGATCTGCACTCCTATGAAATCCTTTCTCCTTCATCTTTCCAGCAATGAGCTGCCACAGCGTCTTATTCCGCTTTGTCTGACTGAAATCCTTCTCCAGCTCTGCCCGTACTGCAATGAACTCCTTTGTCTCTTGGTAACCCCACTGCGGGATACGTTCCTCCTTCTTGCTTCTCCTGCCCAGTGTCATGGACCCAAAGTCGCCCCCTCCTACATCCGGTGAGGTCTGCATTGGCAGCATTGCCATCACTGCCAGATTCTCCCCCGTCAGCCCAGCCGGTCTGCCTGTATAAGCCAGGTTGGCCCACTTCCCTATTCCTAAGCCACAAAACACCCAAAAACCAGCTTCTTATGGCTCTGCCATCTTCGTTCCCTCCAAGCTTCTCAGCCAAAGATATCGCGAAGTTTCAACTGTTTTGCATCTTTGGCTTCAAAAACTAATAATATAAGAAGGCCCTGGTAGCACCAAAGAAACGAGAACGAATTCAGAGTGTCAAGGACAATCCAGCGCTTGCTCTCTGAACACTCTTTGATAGCAAAGAAGCGAAGAACTAAGAAAACTTTCAGTTGCCAAAGTTGGAGGCCACTGTTGTTACCAGTTTGATACTCCGTCTATCGTCCTTACTGTCGGAGCAGGAATTGTGCAGCTATCTACTACATTTAGAGCAGCAAGACGCAGCAAAATCTTCACTGCTCTTAGGGTTTGGTGAAGAGCCGGTGCATATAATTTGCAGAAACAGCATACCCATGTCCTGAACACAGCAAGCTGGCTAAACCTGGCTAATCTACCTACTACTCTGTTTCGCCGTCCCCGAAACCCTTCAGTTAGCCACCCAGAAATTAGCTTGGAGGTCTGTTCACCACTAGTGTTGGGCGGGCAAGCTTTACATGAGGCAAGGCACTGGAGACAGGGCACTCCCAAAATTCAGGCCTTTCCTAGTACTTTGGAGGAATTCTAAGTTTTCCAAGGACTGGGTACTACAGGGTGTGGATAATCTGAGCATTGTTTTCCAGACTATGAAGAATCTTGGGCAGAAGAATGATCCCTATGATGCGATCTGGGTGGAAATGGATTACATCGATAACCCCATGATGACACATTTCAACTTGTAAGAATTCGCCATGGGCGAAGGGATTTTGAACTTCATTGGGTATGTGACCATGTTAATTCAGATTTGTTTTGTAGGAATTGCTTAGTGGCTGGAGGCCATGATCTCTAGTACTACAAAATGTGGCTTGAGTGAATAGATTTTTGTACAGGAAACTTTTTGTGACACATTTGGAGCTTTCCTAGATGCTCCATGGTGGTGGTTTGGGGTTTAGGTCTCCAAAATTTTTAATACCGTCTGTTTTCCTATGACATTGTCACAGAAAAAAAGCTGGTGCAAAATATATAATTTCTCTACCTATGTTGCATGGAGGCAAAAAAATCTATAGCTCAGATATTATGGTCATTGCATGTTGCATTATCTGAAAGCATATTCATTGTGTTAGACATGCGCAAACTGTGCATATGTAGAAGACAATTGATTTGTAAGAATTCACATCAAAAGCATTGGCTATGTCTATTGGAGCAAGCAATAACTCCTATTTTATTTCTGGGGAGGGAGACAATGACTAGCTGAATGTTTCCTAGCCAAACGTTTCTAAGCTTGGAAGAACATCAGATTCAAACACAACCTCTGCATCTACTAGGCGTGCGCGGTCTATCCATTTCTGCCCTTTGACATTGAAGCTGAATAGTTCAAGTGAACACGTCTATGAACAAAATGCTGCCTTTGTCAAAGAAAAACAAGGCATGTGTCAGAGATGTTACTCTGTCACAAACAAGTCAAGGTTGACATAAAAACAATATGTGATTCTGATTCGAGAAACTTGGCAAAGGTGCATCAGGGAGCGCTACTTTAAGGAGGCATGGACAATTACGTGCATGGCAAAACATGTATTTGGCAACCTTATTGTGATGTGTTATATCTGAGGTACTGAATCAATATTGTAAAGTTATCTGTAAAGTCTTTGTGTTAGGGGATGAGAAGGCCCAGTTTTTGTGAGTTAGGGGATGAAATCGGTAACTAGGGACAAGGTTTTAATAAAGGAAAATAAATGGGACCCAAATTAGTTTTTCAACCAAACTTGGTGGTAGAACTAGTTTGGTGCCATGTTTCTTTTTCAAGAAAGAGCTCCCATGGTGTTCCTTTCTTTTTCTAGCCAAGTATTTGCCCAAGGTGTGCAATAAGCCAACTGAGCCTAGGAGCCTCCAATCAAGTTCTCTTTTAAGGTTTTTTTGTCTAATTGAGTTGTTTGCACAAGGGAGTGTGACAAACCAAGTTTGTGCAAATGTTTGCAAACGTTACAATGCCATGAACCAAGAAAGTGTGAGAGGTTTTGGAGGTTTTTCTATAAAACTCTATTGCAACCAAGGTTTTAAGGTCGTGCTACATTATTGTGAGTCTACATTATAGTGTGAAGGTGAGGTAAATTTGCAAAACCAACTGCAGTTGTGAATTTTTCACAAGTGAAATGGAGAATGTAGCTATGAAAAATGCACAAAATGGAAAAGCAAAGGAGCTCTTTGCATTGGTGATTGTGCTAGTGTTTGTGCAACTGTGGTTTTGTCCATGAATTCATCTCGCATTATCAAAAAAGCTACAACTATTAGCTGGTCCTTGCCAAATTGTAGAGGTGAGCAAAACTTAACACAAATCCCTTAGGTTCTCTACAAGTACATGCAGCATAATCACAACATGGGGTGTGTCACACTGTGGCCTTGCCATTTACATTAAAAAGTATCTTAAGGAAAAAGAAGAATTATGAAAACTCAAATATTTCACCACGTGGAAATATAATCTTCAAAAAATCTTCTAAAAGAAACCAAAATCCTTCAAGATATTATAACTCTATAACTAATCTCAAGTTTCAACACAAGCCAAAATATCATCTTTCAAAAATCCTCATACAAAAATAGACCTATTACCTAGGGGCCAAAATACATTAAGCTACAATACCCTATGATGAATCTAAACACAATATCCTTCCCTTGATAGGCAAAGCCAACAAATTGATCATCTTCAAGATTTGCTTACAACTATAGCAAAAACCTAACTCACCACAATTCAAGGAACCAGGGAAGCTCACAACACAAATGGAGAAAGCAGGGAAAAAAATCAGGTGGGAGAGGCTAAAATGAGAGAGATGGCATAAAGGTAGAAAATGGCAGCTGAATGGTAGGGTTTGATTTTGTAGTTAGGGTCGGGCCTATATGAGTTTCCCCCTCTGGTGCACTGGTGGGTGCTGGTTGGATAGCTGGCCAGCGTCCAGGCCTTCAATTGGCGTTCCAGGGTAGTTTAGATAGCTGCCGTTGGAGATGCCTAAGAATCCAACAATAAAAAATCCATCTTGGGCATAGATGACATTTCCCAATTTTCTCCAGGGGTGCCAAACATTTTGTGAAACCTTACCACCTCACTTATGGAGATTGTCAAACATGGCC
>Ga0209208_10010448_pt1 | contig 12040 bp, 9 predicted proteins | sample S1TSphfallax_3_FD_187694 | JGI IMG/M metagenome (GOLD analysis project Ga0209208, IMG submission 187694) | Host-associated microbial communities from peat moss isolated from Minnesota, USA - S1T2_Fd - Sphagnum fallax MG (SPAdes) (version 2) | ecosystem: Host-associated > Plants > Peat moss >...
ATATTCCATTTTCCTATTGCACATTGGCCTTGTTTTCTTTCTATGCTCCTACCGTTTAAGTCTTTTGGCATCCATGTACAAGTGATTTTGAATAGCAAGAGTGATGCAAACATCAAGTAAATATTTTGGGTCTACTTATAACACTCCTTTATCATGAGTTAAATTTTAAATAATTTCAATTATAGCAACAAAACTCAATGGCTATACTAGTTGAGAATGTGCATTCATGCATTCCAATAGTTAAAACACTTTTTGTCACAAAAATGTTGGTTAATGTGGAAGCCATGTTCGTTGGCATAAAATTGACATGTCCATCTTGATCAAGGCCTTTCTACTTGTATTAGTCCAATGTGTTATGCACCACTAGGTGCTAATGGTTGTCATTGAAAAAGAAAATGTGAACCACCATCAATATATATATATATATATATATATATATATGTTTTTTTTAAAAAATTGATGTTTGACATTGTTTCAATTTGTTTTATTTATAGGGTCATTTTTTAGAATATATGATTAGTCATTATTTGAATCCACATAGTGAAATACAAAAAATGTATATAAAGGGAGTTTCTTTTACATGAACACCTATCCAAATGTGTGAATCAAATGTATAAAAATTTGAAGCAATTATGAAGACAATGAAAAAAACATATGCATGTTTCATTTAAGGATTTCTTACATAAGGTTCATTTTCCAAATAACCTTTTTAAATTAAATTAATTTTTTTAAAGGACCCATAATGGATGAAATGAATTATACAAATCAAATAAAGTTCAATGAATGAATGTGCAACCCATTAAATGAATGTACAAAATTCAATGGATGGATGTAGTTTCTACTAGGTAGGACTTTGATTTGAGTGGGGAATTTTCCACCACCCAATTAGAACATCATCCAGTTGGATCACTTTCATCCAACCAGGTCTCGACCCATTCCATTGCCCACAATATGTATTGAACCAAGTATCATCTTTATTCTGTTTCCACAATATTCATCCACACATGTGCCATCTCATTTGGTTTCCACCATAGTCCTCAATGAAGTTTCGTTGATGAACACAAAAAAATCCGTCCAATTTGGGGGGGGCGGGCAGCTGGAGGAGGGGATGTGCCCATCACATTGATCAATAAGAAATTCAACTTTTCATCCATTAGTGTTCACGCCTTTGCATTTAAATTCCAAAATTGTGGTGTGTGATCCTTGCTGCCTTTCATGGTCTCTTTGTTAAGTTGGAAAGCAATCCAGCAATTGGAACTGTAGTGATCACAGATATGGCATGTGATCCTTGCTGCCTCTTATGGTCTTGTGTGAAGTTGGAGAGCAATCCAATATTGGAACTGTAGTGTTCACAAAAATGTTTCACACAAATTCTAGAGATCTGCACCAATGCATTGAAATCAACAACCAACAACAAATCAAGTTGCTTGTGCAACAATCTTTAAGCCTCAGCTTGAGCCAATAATGGCTTTATTGGCTCAAGTAAAGAGAGGATAATCTTTGTTTCAGAAGTAATCAAAGACATGAAGTAGAAAGAAATCTCGATGCAAATGTGATTATTATCAATACATCCTTGAATTGATGACAACATAAAAAGTGTCTTACCTGCAGCCAAAGCCTGTAGCTCCCCTGTACACCATCTCGCCCTCTCCCTCCATGCTTGGAATAAATTGTCCCCATGCTTGGAAGGAAGAGCAGCTGAGCTGATGAGTTCGCTTGGAATTCGCATTTCCTACAGACAAACCCTGTTCAACCAGTCATACAGACACTACTCATGGAGTAGAAATCATATCTCTGAAGAAAGTAATCCTACCCCTGTAGTAGTAGTAGGAAAGTAGATTTACATTTGACAAATCATTCACAGTATTGAACCGCACTGCTATTTCTGAGATGGGGAGACTACATACAGCAGCCAAGCTTCACTCTATTCAACTCAAGGAGCCTCTTGTGCACACAAAACCTCACATGTACATGGGCACTCAGGCTGGAATGGATTGGAATCATGAAAATAACAATGTCTCTAAGGGTTGTTGAGAAAAGGTGAGTGATAAATGACAAGTTGTCAACATGCACAATGGAAAGGAAGGAATAACAGTATGAAGATAAGACAGAAAACTAGCCAGAAATACATTTATATCTTCCTCAACCCTGCACAAGATAGGGTGCCAATACTGCATCAGAACATTCTATTGTACATGCCAAAGAGGATGCTTAATAAATGTGCATATCATCTCCAAGACAGGATTTTCCAAGACAGTAAAGGGAAAAACAAAAACCATCTGATTTTCCATCCTCTGGCTAAAATACATAACAGCATGGATTTGGGTAGGGGGGAGGTGTGTAAAAAAAAGTTGAGTGAAATCTGAAGTACAGAAAGGTGGAGCAAAAGGAGAGACGGGAAGAAGAAATCAGCATTGGAAATGTAGTGACAGAATATCTGCTACAAAATCAACCTGTGAACAGATATAAGTGCCCCTTTTTCTGAAGGTACAGAAACTCCACATCCCCCATTCCCTTGTGAGAAAGTAGTCACAAACAAACCATGCAGTACATGTGAGCTATGTACCCTTTCCCTGTGACAGATCCCATTCACCTTAGTGTCCAGTGGAAGATGTCCCAAGATGCATATCAAGTGAGTCAACATCTGTCTGGCCCTGGAGAGGCTGTTGTTGTTCCTGTTGTGGTTGTGCCAACTGATGTTCTGGCATAAAACCATCCCTGGGATTTGCAGCTACATGCTCTACACCAAAGCCATGTCCTCCTGGTGAAGGCATTGATGGAAGATACTGCTGCTGGGACTGCTGCTGATATTGTGGCCTCAGTTGAGGTGGATGCATGCCTTGAGAAGGTTGCAGATAGTTTCCATACATGTTTACAAATGCTGGTCTGGATCCTGGAAATCCCATTGTAGCTGGGCCAGAGACAACAAAATAAGGAGAGGGTGGTGTAAATTGCATTCCTTGATAGTTGTAACTGGGGTTGACATATGCATGGCCTGGAACAATGCTACTCATCATTGATACAGGTGCCATCATCATTGGAGAAACAATAGCTTCATAGGGGCTCATCATGCATGCAGCCTGATGGACATTCATGAACTGTTGGTTACCATGTGCCTGCTGCCCAAGCTGTGAGCCTTGTTGTGGGGGCATCAGCCGGGATCCACAAGGCGTCAGCAGCTGTGACCCAGGAACACGAAGCTGTGTGCCATAGCCGCCTCCTCTCCCACTCCATCCAGAGCCTCTACTGTCAGCAGCATTGGCTGCTGCTGCTGCTGCAGCCGCAGCAGCTATTCGATTGGCTTGCACCTGTGCTCGCTTGGCCTCTTGCCGCTCTCGCTTGTGTGCATTCTGGTGTCCACCCAGAGCTTGTGAGTTTGCAAAACTTTTCTTGCAGCGTAGGCAATCATACTGGCGATTCTCCCATAGATGACCAGAGGAAGCTGAGCTATGCCTCTCAACCTCAGACATTGATTGTGCTGCTGCTGCACCTGCAGTAATGCTTGGAAAACCAATCACCTCTGCACTCTTTCCAGCAGCCTCTCTTCTGGGTTCTACATCCATACCTGCCTCAACACATTCTTCAGACCGAATTTCACTGGATCTTGCATCATTGGATGTTGATTGAGAACCAGATTGAGAAGCTGATGATCCAGCTGCTGGAAACATACTCTGTTCCTCCAAATCCTTGCATTGAACAGCACCAAATTCAATTGAACCTACATTTCTCTTCTTTCTTGAGGGCAAAGGATCCATCACCTCAAACCCAAAGAGGATCATTCCCTTCCCAACCCCATCTGTCTCTTCTGCAGGACTCACACAAGCCCCTGGACTCATGGACTCTTCTTTGCACTGTTCTTGTTCTGATTCATCACCACCACCACCTTGAGATCTTGCAGCCCTGGCAAGTCTTTGATCCTGCAAGTGTCTTGGAGAAGCTATTATTGCAGAGCCTCCTCCATCAGATCTTTGTTGCTTGGATTTCTGTCCTTCTGTTTGTGAGCTCAGAGCAATGGATGATGACGCTATGTCACTGCTTGGGGTGTCTAGCCAAGGCGGTCTCTTGTCCTCTTTCTCTTTGAAGAAGGAGATTGTGTGGGGTGCAGACAAGAAAGGAGGAGCAGTACCTTCATCATGAAACCTTTCGTCACTACTCTCCTCGGTGTCAACTCTTTCTCCACAATACACAGCTTCACAATCCCCAGACACTGTTGTACCTCCTTCTGATCCTCCTTGCATTCTACATAAGAAGAGTGAATCCTCTTCTTCCCTGTGCTCCACTTCTGCAAACTGCATCTTCAGATTATGCATCAGCAACAACCATAACCTAACTTGCAAAGAAGACTTCCAGAACTCTGCAACCCAGAGCTAAACCCTTGTGTGCAAAACCTGTTCCTCAAAGGCAGGGGTCCAACAAAGCTGCTTTCGCTTACCTTGCTCTGCACTGCCTCTTTGTTGCTGTTGAAATCGGATTCTCCATCCTCCTTGCAAACATTAACATCCGAGGCGCTGATGGTAGCGCGCGTAAAGCTAACATTCACATCTCCGGATGGAGACTGCGCACCATCGCCCTCCGGTCTGCTGGATGGAGACTGCTGACTCTGGGACGTACGCTTCCGCTTCCCCAGTCCCTCGGTGTGCTCACTGCTCTGCCCAAAGTGAGCGCTGCGCACAGTCAGTCGGCTATCCTCCCGAACCATCCAGTCTTCCATCAGCGCGCTGCTCCTCTTAGCTCTACACAACAGCTCCTCCTCCGCAGCAGTTCCTAAGAGCTCCTGCTCCTGCTTCTTCTCCTCTCCTCCATGCTGCTGCTGCTGGTCCTCCTCCTCCCTGTGCCGCCGCCTTTCGTACACATCCTCCTCATGCTTCTCTCGAGTGCTCCTGTCGCTCGAGTTGCTTACGTCCTTGTCTTCTGTGGCCTGAGAACCGCAAGCGAGCAATGAACAATCCACAGACCTGATCATGAAGTCCGAACTTCCTGCACAACAACCGTTCTCGTCCTCCCTAAATTGTAACTCGCATCCGTTGTTGCAAAACTACACCTCGGGAAAAAACCACACACACGCGCGCGAGCGCACACAATAGTCTGCACTGCCCCCCGCGCAACGCAACAACTACGTCCTCACAGAAGAAGTCCGCCAAGGATCTACGCTTAACAAGAAGGCGGCCAAAGATCTCCACTCGCTAGACTCCTCCTCCAGAACCCACAGAACCACGAATGTCGTAGTAATTCTTCCTGAACAGCGACGCCCGCTCTCGCACAACAAATCCATCACCAAAACGCTACTAGGGGGGAAAAAAAACAAAACACTACTCGCAAAACAACGAACTGAGTGTTGTTGTTGACGATGCTGTGCTAGTCCGTCGTGCGGAAACAAATCGATAATACTACTATTACTAAAAGAAGAACAACAACGAAAACAACTACAACAACAACTCTACTCCTCCCAAACTGAAAAACACAAAACGCCACAGAAAGAGTCGTACACAACACGGCAATCGAAAAAACACAAACTAAACCGCCCGCCCGCCCCACCGCTACCAATAAAAAGAGAGAAAAAATCCACAAAGGAGATTGAAAGGAAATTGTCAAGGAAACAGTGCACCAAAAGAAATAAGCAACAAAACAGAGATGGAAATCAAGCTCCTGGCGAGAAAGCAAGAAATTGAAGGCAGGAAGGAAGCTACAGGTCCGAGGAGCTCTGGCATCATACAACAGCAACTGGAAACAACAACAACAATAAACAACAACAACAATACTACGTTAGTAGCAGAGAGCCCTTTCTCACAACATCAACAACAACAACAACAACGACAACCGTTGCCGTAGTTTTTCCTAGTCCACAACAGACAGGCTGCATTCTGGGCACGCAGAACGTCGTCGACGACGTGTTAGGGTAAACAGGAAACGTACACTTTCAGTAAGGTACGGTGTTTTAGAGGCATCTCCAGCGGTGCTCTGTATGTGACCCTGCACCTTACAAATTGGATGAAGAAAAGTCAAAATGTGCCGGTTTAGCTCATGAAATTGGTTTTTGGCCTCGGCATAACTGCACAGTTTTTGCGGCGGTGGTGGCTCGCAGGAACGACGTGCACTTACCTGCATACACTACAAGAGTGTAGTAGGTAAATAAATATGATCTGACTTCTTCTGTTGTTTCTGATTGGCCCATCATAATGATTGGTTCAGGTGGTTTGCGAGTAGTTGTCCTCCACCTCTGTGTGTGTGCTGTGTGTGTGTGTTTGCTCTGTATGTGATCCGATCCTGCACAGTTCAAATTGGATGAAGAAAAAGTCAAAATATGCCGGTTTCGCGCACCAAAATAGACTTGGCTCAGCGTAATCGAAGAGTTTTGCGGTGGCTAAGTGACGACACGCAGTAACAATGTGCACCTACCAGCCTATAAGAGAGTTAAAAATATGATCTGACTTCTGTTTCTGATTGGTCGATCATGATGATTGGTTCAGGTGGTTTGCTATTAGTTGTCCTCCTCCAGCTATTTTGCTGTGTTTGCTCTCTCTCTCTCTCAGTTTCAGTTTTATGGGTGGGGTTGCAAAAAAAAAGTAAATAACTAAATTTGGCTCTGAAGATATTTTTGAAGGGTCGAATACCGAGCATTGCTGGAGATGCTCTTAGGGCATCATGGTTCTCCTTCCTTTCCTTTCCTTTCCTTTCTTCCTTTGTTCGCACATCCCATGGACACCCGTGCACCAGTCAACATCTATGTTCGTTTTCATGTCATCCATGATTTCAAATCCAATGATGTTCTCAATGATGTGATCATCATCAAATCAAGACCAATGATTTTTCTCAATTATCTGATAATCATCCATGATGTAACAACATCCAATTACATCCTTGATTATGTCATGATTTTAAAATCCGATACATAACTATAATGGTTAGAATTATAAAAAATATATTGATAATTTAACCAACACTTCAATTTTCATTAAAAAAAACATGCACTTAGCAAACATGGAAAAAAAATTAAGAAGTAATCAAAACTTGTTTATATCTTAATTATTTGCTAATTTCAATCGTGATTTGAATCAACAACGAAGCTGAGGTGACAAATGTCACCTCCAACATGTGAAGATTATGATGAAATTAGACTTCAATATATAGGTCTTTTTTTCACTCAATGATTATATTGCAAGTTTGTCCTTCTTTTTACTTGACATATTAAAGTAACAAAGTGAACTAGAACTTGGAAAAAATGAAAAGTTATTACATTAATTTTAGGGTCTCAAGGTATGGAATGGGAGAGGACCAGAGAATGCACATAAAACATAGAGAAATATACATAGTAGTAAAAATTAACATGAAAAGTGTAAGGTGCCAAGACACAAAAAATAGAGTTGAAACTTAGAATACACAAAGGAGATTACCTTAAAATTGTGGGGAGGAGTTTAGACCTTGGGTTTGGAAGAGAGCATGAACAATAAAACAAGCTTGGGTCCCAAAGCCCACATCTCAAACATGAAATGGAAAGCATATGGGAATTTTTTTTAAAATAAAATTCATGGATTTCAAAGTGCACCCACATGTAAAGGGCGAGGTAGAGTTGGTAAGAATGGAAAAATGCACCAACATGGTTTTAGTGACAACTTCTAAAGACGAGAATAAAAAATAGCACCAAAAATGGGATTTAAAGGCCATGAATTACCTTTTTGACTAGTTATTTAAGCACCAAGGGAGCTATTTCATGATGCTAAAAAACATGAAAGATATGCAAGGTCAACCATTGCAAATTGTCGAACATATTTTGCAATACCTTGCATTTAGGTCAATTTACAAGACAATCATGTGAACAATTAGATTCATCACCTTAAAAGTAGTCATTAGAAAGTAATTTACTCATCTATGTAACACATGTGAAAGGTTCAACATTGTTGATGAGAAGATGGTGTGATATCAATTCAAGAAAAACTTTGAAGTTATTGCAACTTTGGCTTGATAGGGTGTATAATTTTATGTCAAATTCACCTTTTATTGGAAGTTTATCAAATCCATTGGATGTAGAGCACATTCTTTTCAAATTTTGCAACTTACGTTGAGGGAGTAAATGGAGGTTGTAATCAAGTTGATGGTGATGATTCCTCCAACGGTGAAAAAAAATGAGAACACAACTCATTACATAAAAGAAGAAGACCATCACAATTTTGTGGGATCATTGACACCAACAAATATTTGGGAGGTGTACAATCACAAGCAATTGGTGGTGAATAATCAAATTTAAGAAGCAAGCAAATGCAAAGAGTGTCATCAAAGGATGATGTGATTGAAAATCACAAAAGGACTGACATCATGCCCAAAGATCCTAAAGGGAGGAATAATTAGAAACCAAAATTATTTGTTTCAATGTTTTGATAGCCATTTAAAGAACAAAGTTGTGTGGCTTTCATAGACTTGATTGGCAAAAAAATAAAATTCCATTGCAAATTAATTAGAAATAAGATTACCAAAGAGAAGAAAGTGCAATGAGATTGGAAATTCAAGTTGAAGCAATTTTATTCCACATGAAAGAAACTAAAGATTGAAACCTTCGACAACAATTGGAAAATGCTAACTTGAAAAAACACCCGAGGAACAACCATATTACTTGAGAGATAATGGTATGGTTTTGTACCTATCAAATTACTTCAAACATTTTATAAAATCTAATTAAATAATAGTAACTATAATTTTTGGCAAGCTTGATTTCTTGGCATGTTTCCATCTTTCTCAAGAGAAACTTTCTAGACAAAAACATTGTGTTTTCCAATCGTATTTCAACAATTCAATGAAAAGATGGTTGATTGCCATTTGGATTTTTTTCACAAGTTGACAGTGCAAAGTGTACATAAGCAAAATCCATCAATACAACCTTCTACATTGTCCTTTCATTATACCAAATCAAATATAATTACACATAATAGCTCCATTTTCACAATCTTCTTTTATATTGTTTCCTATGTCCCAAAATGGATCGATGTAGTAAAATGTTGTAGTAGTAGATTATGTGGAACAAGTTCACATGTTTCAATCCAAAAGACAATGTTGGTATAATCATGTTTTGTCTCAATTCGAATTTTCAAGCCCCTCAAGGTTTGGAACCTTTAATCTTTCAATATCTCAATGCAATGTTCTACTTTCATTCAAACAAAAATAAGATGGTTATTGAATTTCGAATTACCAAGTAAAAAAATGGTCAATTGTTTATATGTTAGGACATGCATGTTTTTGAAAGGGGACATGTAGAATTTTCTAGCAAGTATTCATGATTAGAAAAATAAACCTTGTGTGTCATCTAGGGGGATGTTATTCTATGAGTAGTGAGTAGCAAGCCTGAGCAACAAAGAATCTTTCAACAATAATTTTTGCCACAATTGAAAAATCTTTTTTTCACATGTCGATTGTGGCAAGTATATTCTCTTACACATGCATATATATGTTGTGACAATTGCATTTTTAGTCTAGTGTTATCTATTTTTGTATGCACCAATTTTGTTGGGTGGTAACAATGATTAAAATATTGCATCCAAAAAGGAATGAGATGGAGAAAACTTTACATCCCATTAAAAATTAATATGTAAACATTAATTGAAACATTATAGCCCAATGTGAAACCATTAACTATGTAATTTGTGATATATATGAAGTATACCATTTGTTTCAGTTTTTTTTAATATGTTGACTTTTGAATGTGTTAAGATTGACAACAATTAATATAGTGTGTATATTCCAATTAATTCGATTTTTGCAGATACATTGACTTTTTAATCACTCACAAAGGGTTTAAATTGTTGGGAGTCAAACAACTATTATGATAAAAGATATTTTAAACAAGGGCTAAGAGCTGAACAAGTGTATATATAATCGATACACCTTCTAAAACAAACCATCGCAATTTTAGTTGTGAGCTTTAATGGGTGCACTTTAAAGGTTGATATTAAGCTACTACTTTTCCTTGTAGAGGATCTATCATCTTGAAACATGTTAAGGGTGGATGCACTTTATTCATGTTGAATTCCTACAAACTTAGACTTGTACTTGTATGTGGATTAGAAAAAGTTTGTAAAGGTGGAACTATAATTAAAAGTAGATGTGGGATATTGGGCTACATGGAATATGTTGTAGGACTACAAGATATATGCAACTATGATTCACATGTTTATTCTAAAAAAATTAAACAACTTACAACAAGCTATAAGCAACAATCTATGGCCAATGCACCCAACAAATTGGAATTATAGAACAAGAGTTCAAAGGTAGTTTGATTACATGTTCATATTTGCTTTTGGATAAAGATATGCATTCAAGCGAACGATTAGGAAGAAGTGGCCCAATAATGATTCAAACCCAAGGAATGATTTGTATAAATTGTGTGCACTACTCTATTGCAAGGATATGGATGCATTAGTGCCAATGGTTGATACTATTGGAACAATAGATGAAGATGTGTGACGATCAATGGAAGGGGCTTCAATGGAAACAAATTAAAACCACCCACCAATGATGGGCTCACCTCAATTCTAGAAAAAAAAGATGTCACAATGACTAAAAATGGGGAGTGATTTTTTTGAAAAGCTACAAGATTTTGTAAGAGGCAAAAAAACTATTAATCAAAAGATTCTTTGCAACATATTCACCATCATGAAATTAATTTTTTTGCCAATTCAATTGTGCATATATGTTTATGTATTATTGGATTAAAATGTGATATGAAATAGTCATAATTGTTAAGAGGTGATCTTTCTAACAATGAAATGGATGGGAATCTAATCGTTAACATCAACATGAAAATAATCCATAAACACTTGGGAATATTGGAAAGTATTGTATCAAATTAAAATGAAATGTCAAAATATATTGATAGAGATCGACATTGTGTAATCACATTAAATAATCATTACACAACTTAATCTTAAAATGAACCAGCAAAGTTATAGCTTGAAGGCATATAATAACACCATACCCATCTTGTGATCTAGTGGTTGAAATAGATTTGAAGGTTTTGTTTGCATGACAATAGAAAACTCTTACAAGAGAGACTAATTGAGACATGCACTATAATAATAAATAGAATTAAAATGTCTTGCATACCCAAGGAAATGGAAATGAAGCATTATAACTAATTTTACATTATTGTCCCAACCTTGTAAATAATTCATCATGTTGTAATATTCCTTGTTAAACATGTTTCCCCAAAACTAGTCCTCATTCCATTTGTTTTTAGTAACAATTGCATCTAGTGTCACCTCTATGGTTTTTGATGAAGTAGTATGGGCATTTGACACAACATTAAGAGAAACATGTGTTGTAACAATTCATAGACACTTAAATGGGCACTTATCATCAACCAAAACTAGCCACAATTTGTTGATTACAACATCATCAAAAATTCTAGATACAAAATGATTGATGGAACCCCAAGTTTTGTTGGTCTTAATTGTTTTTTCGTGGGGTTTTCGAGAGGCTCTTCATTTGCTTCCAACCTTCACATGAGTGATGAATATATAGGTCGACCATTAGATAATGATGAAGGTGATACAATTGAGGAAGTATTTAGGTGCAATCACAATCCAATGAACCAAAAAGGGTGTTGGATTTAAATTGAAGAAATATTTATGTTTTGCCATTTAAATCCATGGCAATCATGGTAAGTTGTTGTTTTTTCATTCATATGAATGTCAAAGAATTCAAACCAAAAATCCATTTGATAAAAGGTTAAGTTTGAATTTCAATTTAGAACCTTTGAAAGTGAACACCTCTTGCATTAGAAGGAATCAATTTTGCAAAGGACTACCAAAAGGACTCATATAATAAATAGAATTTGATGGGAAAAATTTAAGAAAATAAAAAAACCTATTAGCCACATTCAAAAAACACTCATACTTTAAAAGATGAGGTATTCTAAAACAAAAAAAAATTCAAAGAACTTTTTAAAATTCATCCAAAATTTTAAAACTTCAAAGGTCTTTTACCACGTGTAAATGGGGTATAGTGTACATGATGTGTTAATAAAAGTTGGAGCTTATTATATAAGATGACATTA